>Ga0228614_1000013_pt1 | contig 154104 bp, 186 predicted proteins | sample 15DmetaG_FD_190531 | JGI IMG/M metagenome (GOLD analysis project Ga0228614, IMG submission 190531) | Seawater microbial communities from Monterey Bay, California, United States - 15D | ecosystem: Environmental > Aquatic > Marine > Coastal | place: USA: California | collected 2016-10-13
AACTACTTTATCAACTACTTTATCAACTGCTTTATTAATTACTGGTGTAACAGATCCAGGCATATTAGTTAAAGCATCTCGTTGTGATTTAGTTAGTTTCTTAGTAGTTTGTTTAGCAGCAATCTTTGTTGAAAGAGCTGTTGCTGGTGCTGAAATATCTTTTGATACTGGCGCTGCCTTTTTAGCTAAATCTTTAACTTTGTCTGCTGTTTTAGTTGCAACTGACTTGGCTACATCTTTTGTTTTGTCTACTGTTTTAGTTGCAACTGACTTGGCTGCATCTGCGGCTTTTTGTAATGCAGGATCAACCTTACCTGCTAATTTATCAAGTGCCTTACTAACTGATTTAGTAGTTACTATTGTTGCACTTGAAGAAGGTGCCTGGTTAACTACACTTAATATTTGTTTTTTAATCTCTGCGGCATTTGGAGCGCCTATTCTAGTTGTAGTTGCTTTTCCATCTACACCTGCAAGAAATTCACCTTTGGCAGTTTTTATAGTATCGCCTGGTTTTGCAGTTTGTACAGCCTTTTTAGTTGAAGTTTTTGCAGTAGTTGTGGTTGCGTTTGCTACTACATTTATACCTGTTGGAGGAACTGCTGCATCTTTTGGAGTTGGAATATCAGCAGTTTTCTGTTGAGCTGCCTTGGCTGCTTTTTTGCTTTTATAGATTTCTTTACCTACTTTAAAGCCTTTACCAGCTATTTTACCTAATACACCACCTGCCACGCCAATTGCTACATCTGTACCTACTCTAGCTGCAAATTCAGCCTGTGTTATTTTACCTGCGTCTAATTCTTTTTTAGCTTTATATGTATCGTATGCTGTCCAGGCTGCACCACCGGCCCATAAAGCAACAGGTATTAACGGCAAAAATTCTAATATAATTTCTCGCTCGCCTTTAGGTACGCCTATTTCTTTTAAAATTGTATCTGCTGGTAGATCTTTTTCTACTAAGTGTTCTAATCTCATTACTGATAACTCCTATTATTAGTATTTATCAATAATGTAAATTATGCTTATAATATAAAAAGTTGTACGAATGCCCAAGAATTCATAATAGTAAACCATGTGCATAACACAATAGCACTACTTCCACGCCTGTATGTACTGAATACTGCTAGTATACTTCCTACTAGGTACAGTGGAACGAATATTGTTGTAGCAGGATCAAGTATTGTGAATGACAATACAGCACTTGCTACAATAAGAACTGTTGTTTCTACTATTTCTGCGTAAAAAGCCATGCGATCGGTTGCATAGCTTTGTTTAAAAAAGTTAATTATTTTATTCAATTTGTGGATTCCTCAAATGGTATACTTGCCAAGTTTTTGCTTTTTGCTTCGACCATAATGTCAAAGTCTTTACGGAAAGTACCAGCCCATTCATTAACTGCGGTATTCCACATAAGATCACTGTGTGCTCTTAGTTTTGCTTTTTTGTAGCCTTGTTCAATCAATGCCTTGTAATCAGGCTTGATGTCTATTGGGTGCCCTTCCAAAAGAGCTTGACGGCTAACGCTATAATGACAAGCAGGACGGACGCCCCGCCAACTATCAATGACACGTTTAATTCTATCATCGCTTGGAGTAATATATTCTCCGGTGCTATGAACCCAGTGATGGTGTATGTCGACAACTAATGCTACCTCCTTCTCAAGTTCGAGTGAGGCATCGAGGCCCCATGCGTTTTCGTCGTTTTCAATAGTAATACAGTTTCGTGCTTCTGGAGACAGTCGTTGAAGTGCGGCTTTGATACCGGCTGGACCTTGTCTACCTGAGATGTGGACGTTACACTTGAAGTCTTGCCAAGTTTTACCATAGCCCATCCACCTGATGATATCCGCATGATATTCGAACTCCTCTATACTGCGTTCTACTATTTCTGGTGTATCACTTGCTAGTACAACAAACTGACCTGGGTGCATACTAAGACGCACACCTAATTGTCGTGCAAGCTCACCTGCTTTGCCATAATATGTAGATGCATATGATCTTACCTCGGGACGTTTCCAAAAGTAACGCCAGTCTGGATGTGTTGCGGCAGGAAGCTGATTGCTACCTAGTCGAACCATACGCTGATTCTCTGGGAGACTGCCTACATATTCAACAAGGTTGTAAACTGCTTGTGTGTTGTGTATCATAATATTCCACAAACGTTGTTCTGCGATATCTCGTGTTTGCTCGTTGAGCCAACGGATAGTTGTAGATTTTTCTGTAAGTGGACGCTGAATTTCTTCTAGCAGTTTCTTTTTTTGTGTCTGATCGTGGTGTAAATATTTACACGCAAAGCCTACCTTGCCTACCATAAGTACCTCTATAAATTAAGTTATGCGTATATTATAGCAAGATTGGTTGGTTATGTCAACCGTTATTTAACGCCATTTTTACGAAGCCATTCAAATATTTCTTTGTTATCAAATTGTGGACTGCGTCTATGACTTTCTGGTAATGAATCCCAATCTCTTATAGCTGGGTGTGATTTTTTGCTTTCACTGAAATACAATCCATAATGCCATCCTTCTCTAAGCATCTCATCACGCCATCTATTATGATGCCATTTGTTTAGATCAATTGTAGCTGCTTCCATAACTTCTGGGTCTATGTCAAGTTCTACATCTTGCATTGTATCGTATTGATTAGAGATTTCAATATTAAAATCTGGAATAAATTTATAATCCCATGCAGCAACAACAATTGCTGCTTCTTCTTGTGTAAGATCTCTAATAAGTGGAACTGTGTATGTGTTTGGAAATTCTGGGCAATTTGAATCAATGCCATATTCCATTGCAACTTCTTTAGAACCATGTTGATATGAAAATACAACTCCTTCTGGACTAAAGCGTTTGCAAATTCCTAGCCAATCCATTGCAGTTTCACTATCTAGTGCTTCTGTTGTTTTTAATATTATGTGATGTTGATACATTTATTAATACCTACTTTTTGGTGGTTCGTTATAATTTGCTTCCGCTGAGGCTGAACCGCTATAACTAGCACGAGTTCCTGAAGTAGAAGTATCTGTTTGTACTACAATTTTACCACTATTTTCACTAGTACTATTTACATAAAGTCCAAACCATGCTGCACCTGCACCTACTACAACACTAACTAGACCTGCTTGTGGCATGCTTGGATCTGGTAATGCCATAAACCATTCTGTTACGCTGTATAGCAAATAAATGTACATACTAATAAATGCACGTGGAAATAAACGTAATCTATCAAACCAATATGGAAATGCTTCCAGTTTTGATATTTTACCGTCATTATTTAAATCTGTGTTTGCCATTATTTGTATCTCCTTGTATAATTGTATTTATCCAATTTAGAATTACTAGTCACAAAAAAACCCAATCCTATTTCTAAGACTGGGTTTTCTTTAATTACTTAACTGTAACTTATGCTACTGTCATTGCGCCTGCTGTTGAAAGACCTAAGCCCTGTAGTGCAGTTTGTAGTTCAGCTGCGTCAGCCCAAGCTGAGCCTTCAACTACTACAGTAAATACTGTACCACCAGTTGAGTGGTTGCTAAGACCGATAACTGTACCTTTTTGAGCTACTGCTTCTAGAATTGCTTCCATTTCTTCACCTGGGTTAACTTCACCTGATACGTCTGCAGCTGCAGTGATCACGAAGTCTGTCATTGTTGCGCCATAGTTGAATTTACCGAATTCAATTACGTTTGCTGGATTTCTTGTTGCCATTTTATATTCTCCTAAAAATGTTTATTTTAATGTTCTGTGCTGTTGCACTACTTTTATTTATCCAATTTCTATCTTTTTACTACGTTTTGTTCAACAAAAATAGTCCAATTTACTGTTTTTGCTGCTTCGCCTGTAACAGAAATCTTTAAACTACTGTTAACACTATCAGCTACAACACTGCCAGACCACGTATCACTTGTAGTATCTGCTAGAGTTTCTCTACTTGGAGTGCCGATTAATGCTAATGTTCCACTAGTTTTATCAATAATACCTTGTAGTTTAATGCCATAATTGTCAGTGCCGTCTGCACCAATTATGTGTACATTGTACATAACTGTACTATTGTTATCTATTACTATTCTATTTCCTGTAGTTAATAATGCTTCCGTTGGTGTAGCATCTGTTGTAGTAATTGACATAACATAATTATCATGCGATGCTAGTACTACATTTGATATCTGTACTTGTCTGCTTACATTAGGTTCTATTACTTTTGAATCAACATATGTAGTTGATGCCAGTCCTGCAATACTTGGAATGTAAGGTTTGTTTGATAGATCGTTATAATCGCCTGAGAATAGATTTGGTCTATTTACTAGATCGTTATAATCACCACTGAATAAATTAGGCTTGTTTGCTAAGTCTGTATAGTCAATACTAGATGCTATAGCACTACCTAATGATGCTAAACTTACTGTACTAATTACTGTATCAGGATCTGGTTCAATATTTAAAAGTTTTAAATCTGTTCCTACAATTTGTAAACTTAGATCTGAATTACCTGCAGGCTTATTAAGTAAGTCTGCATAATCACCTGAGAACAATACAGGTGTGTTTGTTAAATCGTTATAATCGCCACTAAAGTGATCGCCACGCTCTAATAGTTTCTGATCTACATAGGCTTCTGTTGCATAACTACTGCCGCCAATTCCTGACGTAGAATCTAATGCTGGTGCCCAAGTTGAATTTGCACTATCCCATTTAAGTACTTGACCGTTTGAAGGAGCAGTACTTGATACATCAGATAGTCCACCTAAAGAAGTAGCGCCTCCGCCTCCTCCTGAATTATTAACCCACGCATAGTCTGTACCATTCCAACTTAATACTTGGTTAGTTGCTGCTGAACTTCTGTTAAGATGTGTATCAACACTAGCATCTGTATAAGCTGCACCAGTTAATAAATTAGTTGTATCAGTTAAATCACTTACATCTACTGGTATAGTTGGTTTGTTTGTTAAGTTTGTATAGTCACCGTCAAACGCATCAGTAATACCAAAGCCTGCTATTGTAGTTGGTTTGCCAGTAATATCTGCCCAAACGCCACTGCCGCCATCTGTAATTCCATAACCTGCTAGTGTAGTTGGTGTGCTAGTTAGTGAACTAAACTGTCCATCAAATAATGTTGGCTTGTTTGTTAAGTCGTCATAGTTACCACTAAATGGTGTTGGTATGCTTGGAGTATTAGTAAAGTTGTTATAGTCTAAGTAATAAGTGCCGTCTTGACTATCTAATGTGTCTGCATTACTTCCGCCGCCACCTGTTGTATTGTCTGACGCTGGTTCCCATGATGTACCATTGTATTTTAATACTTGTCCTGCGGTTGCACCTGACACACTTACATCTGTTAATGCACCAAGTGTTGTTGCTCCACCGCCACTTAATAAATTTGTTACATCTAATAAATCTTTTATATCAGTTGTTGCTATTTGATTTTGTACCCAGGATTGTGTTGCATATCCTGTTAAATCTGGAATTACTGGTGTGTTAGTAAGATTATTATAATCGCCATCAAAGAATGTAGCATTTGCAATAGCAGTATTAATTTTGCCTGTAACTTGTGTAGAAGTATCGTAATTTGCTAATGAACCGTTTAATGCCGAAGTAGTAACATAATTGCTTAGATCTATATTACTATTATCTATACCGGCTATTTGAGCATCTACATATGTCTTATCTGCTTTAACTGATATAGCAGTGTTAAGTGTTGCTACTTGAGAGTTCAGTGATGCTGTAGTAGCATAAGAACTTAAATCAACTCCACCACCACTTTGTATATTTGCAATTAGTTGATTAACTTGTGCAAGTGTTGTAAATGAATTTGTTTCGTTATGAAATGCTTTGTCAATACTTCTGTATACCAAAAGATCGCCATCAGCAATGGATGTTGTTAAATTAAAATCTGGTGTAGGTAGTTGTTGAATACCACCACTAAATGCTTGAATCGCCAAGTGTATTTCTCCTCTAAATTAGCACGACAACTTTGTCAATAACGCCATGTAGTGCTTTATCATATGATCCTGCACCTAAGTATGCTCTGTCAACTTTAACACGCAAATAAACAAAGTTACCTTCGAAACTTGAACCTTTGGTAGCAGTTTGGGCTGTAAATTGTAAATATGGTGTTATGTTATCCAAATCAATAGGAAACCAATCGTTTTCTGTTGGTTGTTCTACAATTGTTGCTTCTAAGTGAATTCTTCCAGTAAAGTTACTTACATGGAAACTCATTGTATGTAAACCGTCAGCAAATCCATAGTAACCATCGCCTTTTACAGCGTCACTTGTATATGTAAGTTCGTTTTTATTTGTTAGAACTATGTTAGAACTAGCCATTAATAATCTCCTTTAATCTTACAAGTATTTATCAATTATCGAGTTCTTGAAGCGTTATACAGGTTTCCATAGTCATTCTAAGCATATCACTGTATGCTAACTTGTATAACATCATAGTTTCTTCACTGTTTGTGAATATAGTGGGTGGTTGTGCTAATCTATTAATTGTTCCAAAGTAGGAACCATATGAGGTGGATACAATTCTATTCTCACCTTTGGGAAAGTGTTCATATACCCATTGAATCATTTTTACACTTTCTTCACGGGTTGTATTCTTGTCCCAATTATGCCATGCAGTTACTTTGTGCTTGTATCTGTTAAACCATAACTTGTTGCGTATAACTACTTTTCTATCACGCTTATGTAATAGTTCTCTATGCATTTCATTTAACGGTTGAGTTATTTCTTCTACTTCAAAATTGTTTAATACATCTTGTACAATTTCTGTATTTGATGTATATAAGTTACAATCATATTCATGCTTGCTTCTGTATATTTTTACTACTCTGTATTGTAGTCTTGCTAGAGAATCAAACTTATCGTATTTAAAACGGAAGTTGCGTGGTATTTTTGTTATTTTAAGTCGTGTATCAAAGTATCTATAAAATACAGTTTCTGTAGGCAGTACTGTTATATTATTTTCCATTAATAGTTAGTGCGTCTTTTTTCCAATCTAGATCCAGTGTAAAGTCTTTATTGTGATCTAGCAAGTGTTTTGCTAACGGAAGTTTTACAGTTTCGTTGATTAGTCTTGCTAACGGTCTTGCACCCATTGCCGGATCGTATCCTTTATCTTCTAGCATTGCTACTAATTCAGGCCCCCAATTAATTACAATATGTCTACCTTCTACATATGTTTCAAGTTCACCTAAGAACTTAATAACAATACGCTTCATGTCGTTTCTTGTTAGTGCATTAAACTTAACAACACCATCTAGTCTGTTACGGAACTCTGGTGCAAAGTAATTGTTTACTGCATCGTCTACTGCTTTTGCATTATATGTTTCTTCATTAAAGCCAATGCTTTTAACTGCCGCGTCTCTGGCTCCAAGGTTACTTGTCATAATAACAATAGCGTTCTTGGCACTTACTACTTTACCTGTACTTGATGTAATTGTACCTTCATCTAATAAACTTAACAATACGCTCATTAAATCTGGGTGTGCTTTTTCTACTTCGTCCAATAATAACACACAATTAGGATTATCTTCTAATTGGTTAATAAGTAAACCATCACCTGCTTTACCATCACCGTGTCCTACATATCCTGGAGGTGAGCCTATTAGTTTTGATACTGTATGGCGTTCTTGATACTCTGCCATATCATATCTACATAGTTTCATACTCATTGACTGTGCTAGACGTTTAGCAAGTTCTGTTTTACCTACACCTGTTGGACCTGTAAGCAAATAACTTGCAATAGGTTTAATAGGATCTTTAAGTCCTGCCATGCTAACTGTAATACTGTCAACTACTTTGTCAATTGCCGTTTGTTGACCGAATACTGTGCTTTCTAAAAACTCTCTAACTTCTGAGTGCTTTTTATTTGTTGATTCGTCTTCTGCTTTTCCTAAATGTTCTTTTGGAATACCAGTTAGTCTTGCCACCTCTGCTTTAATTTCATCTTCGCCTAATATATCTAAGCGTTCTTCTGGTGGTAATATTCTATTAAATGCACATGCTCTATCAATAATATCAAATGCTTTATCTGGAAGTTTCTTATTAAAGATATATTGATTACTTAATTCAACTGAAAGATCTGCTGCTTCTGGTCTAATAGTAACATCGTGAAATGCTTCATATGATATTAGCGAGTTATAAACAACTTCTTTTGCGTCTATTAAGTTAGGTTCTGATACAACAACTTTTGTAAATCTACGTGCTAGTGCTGTTTCTTTTTCAAATACTTTTCTATATTCTTCATCTGTTGTAGCACCAATTACTTTTAGTTTACCATTGCTTAACGCTGGCTTTAACATATTGCCTGCATCCATAGTACCATTTGTACTACCTGCACCAATAATTGTGTGTATTTCGTCCACAAACAAAATAATATTAGGCTCTTGTATTAATGCTTCTGCTAATTGCTTCATGCGTTCTTCAAAGTCGCCTCTGTATTTTGTACCGGCAACTAATTTAGTCATATCTAATTCCCACACAACCTTATCTTTAATAATATCAGGAACATGTCCTTCAACAATAAGTTTTGCCAGTCCTTGTACAACTGCTGTTTTACCAACGCCACTTCCGCCTGTTAAAATAGCATTAGACTTTTTCTTTCGTGCTACTGCTTGTACTAATTCTTTTAATTCGTGTCTACGACCAATTAAGTCATCATACTCATCATATGCTTCGTTCATGTTAGTACAAAACTGTGCTAACACATCTCTAGGTGTCATTGCACCTTGTTGTCTACGAGGATCTGCTCCAATAACATCTGAAGGTCCAAAAATTTGTTCATTCTCTTGTGCTTGTGTTTCTTGCATCCAACCAATAACTTTGTTTTTGCTAAGACCCATTTGCTCTGCGTACTGTGCCGCTACACTGTTTTCTTCACCTAGTATGCTTAATACTAAATCTAATTGGTTAAGATGTTTCTTGCCTTGAAATAATGCCTGTGTTAATGCTCTATTAAATACTCTTTCAAGCATTTGTGTTTTAAAAGGGTTTGGTTCTTCATTGTTGTCTTTGACTAGTTCTGCACAATGCTTCTCTAAATATTCTACTAATGCAATTTGTAAACTTTCTGCATCAGCGTTTACTTCGTAACACATTGCAATTACCTGTGGGTCATCTAAAATAACTGCTGCTAAATGTTCAATAGTTACGTATTCGTGTTTTAATTTCTTTGCTAAATTGATAGCAGTTATTACAATTTTTTCAATATCAGTCATTTTTCCTTAACCTCGTTATAAATTCTTCCATGTTATTACTATTTAAGTAAGGTATGTCTACCTTAATATGTATCCTTAAATTGCCCTTTCTTTTACTCTTTCTATTGTATAACCCATGTCCCTTTAGCACTATTATACTTCCTGTCACTGTATCTATTGGAATATCAATTTCACAGCGTTCTCCTGTTGGTGTCATTATCATAAATGAATTTAGTTTCATTACATCAATGACATCCAATGTCTTATACATTATAATATTATTTCCCGATCTTGTAAAGACTTTATTTGCTTTTTCTTTAACATTTATTATATATTTTTTTCGCTTGTCGGTTATTTTAAACTTATCACCTGCTAGTACGCCTGCTGGAATATTTACTTTTAAATATAAATCTTCTTCTTCGTCAATTTTAATATAATCATTGACACCAGTAATTTGTTGTTCAATGGTTAATGCTAAATCTATCATCTGCACATTTACTGATTTTACAATTGGAATATGATTCTTTTTTTGAATTTCTTCATATGCATCACTTATAGCTAGCCAGTCGGCGATCGTTCCGCCCTTATCTGGATGATTTTTTAGAGCTAATTTTTTGTATGCTAGTTTGACCTCTTTTAGTGTAGCACCCGGTTCTAGGCCAAGAATAAACCAAGGGTTGTTCATTTTCTTCATCGTAGTATTTATTGACATTATGAAGAGCCTTAAACGTTAGTGTTTTTAATTAAGAAATTTATCGAGTATTCCTGTTTTTTCAACAGGAACTTCTTTGTTTTTGCTGTTGTGGTCATCTATATTTTTTTCTGTTTTTTCGTAGTATTCTTTGTATGCTTCAATAATTGCTTTTTGTTGTGATAACAATTTAATTATATCTGCCATGTTTAATGAAAGTTGCTCATAGCCTTCTGTTGTTAATGCATATATAACTACAGGTTCGCCATCTGCTTGTAACTTATCAAACACCTGGCCCAATGCATCTGGTGTAATAATATCCCAATCAGCATCTCTTAATTCTAGTGTACCCGTTGCAGGTAATACTAGTGCTGGCTTTTCGATAGGCTCTGCTTTATATGAAATTACCTGTGGTGTAGTTGCACAACTACTTAGGAACGTAGTTAGGATTAGCAAGCTCAGGACATTCAGTATTGGCTTTTGATTTTTTTGTAACATTGATTTCTTTCTCCGTTAATGGTGAACCGCTTAGTATCTCTATACATCTTGCTACGTTGTTACTGGCTTTGTCGATTATTTTTTCAACTAATCCAGGTCTTGCTTGTGCAAGTTGACCTAAGTCATGTTCGCTTAGTTTTTCTTCAAGTGTATCAACACGTGATTGTGCTGATGCAAATTCTTTGCTTACTTCATTAAATTGTTTTTGTACTTCTGCTAAATCTTTTTGTACTGATACAAATGCGGCCTGTGAAGCTTCTGCGGCTTGTTCGGCAGTTGCGGCGTTTGTGGCATATACACGAATTTGTTCTTGTGTGTATGTGTAATACTTCCACGCACCTAATCCTACTGCACCGAGTACAGCAGTCATTATAAGAAGTAATTTAAGTTTTCCTAATATCATAATATTAATACTTGTTTAAAAATTTAATGCGTTCCGATATTGCTTGAGCTTCTGGGTTAGTGGCCATTTCATAATCGTAACTACTTGAGTATACACTACTTTCAAAGTTTTGTCTATTCCAATTTGAAGGCATATCGCTTTTGTATGCATTAAACATAAAGCTGTTTGCTGATTCGTCTACACGAGTGATATCTTTTAGTATGTTATCAATTGAATCAAATAACTTACTGTTTCGTTGTAATTCAACAAAGACTTTGTAATTTCCGTCTTTGTTTGGGCCTGGTGACACATCTACATCAATACAGTCATGTCCTGTTTCAATAAACAGACTTAAATCTTTTGCTGGATCGGCATCTTTAACTTCAAATGCTAATACTACAACATTCTTATCATCGCCTATTTTACTTTTGTATTGATCTACACTAAATGTTGATTGTACTAAATCTATTAAATCATTGTTTTGTATGCTCATAAGTCTAATCCTTCGTCTGCTGCAGATATTTCATCTGTGTATGCTTGCTCTACTGCATTACTATCAATACCTTGATCATCAACACGCAATTTAGCTGCTTCTACATCATTCATATATTTTCTAGGCATTACTATTGTTACTAACCAAACAGGCTTAATAACTCTTTTAGCACGAGTTTGTCCTGGTCTTTTACCGTCTGCTCCATCTTGTCCTTCGCTGTCGTCTGGACTTCTTAGTCTAGCAGCCGTAATGTATTCTTCTTCTGCAAAGTATACTTTACAACCATTCTTTGTTAAACGCATTGCACCTTCTGGATCTGGCATTTGATTCTTATAATACATTAATGTAACTGTTACCCAATATCTATCAATGTGTGGACCTTCTACAATTTCGCCTTCCATCCAGTTTTTATATGCATAAATGTTGGCTGTATCCATTACACGCTCAAAGTCCATTAGTGTTTCTAATGCACTATCTCGACTAGTGTTTGCTCTTAGGTTGTTTAAAATATAGTTTTGATCCATTGTGAATTCCTTTAATATATACTTATTTATGACAGTTAGGTTGTAGTGTCAACTTTTATTCTTTTTATACTAACTTAACTTAATTCTCAAAGTGTTAAATACATATGAGCAGGCAGTAAAGGGCCCAAGCATCCAAATAGGAGAACACATGGCTAAACGAGCTCGAAAAACAAAAAAACAACAATATCAACAAGAACATTCACAGGATAAGATAGTCCAACTTAACGCACACAGAAAAAGACATGTACAAATTGTTCCACGTAATCTCGCACAAGAAGATTATGTAGAGCTTCTTGACGATGAAAAACGTAACATTGTGTTTGCAATGGGACCTGCAGGTACAGGTAAAACATTGCTAGGCGTGTTAGCGGCTATTGACGCATACAATTCAAACTTATGTAGTAAAATTGTAATTACGCGACCTGCTGTTAGTGTTGATGAACAACATGGTTTTCTACCAGGAACACTAGTAGAAAAAATGGCACCATGGACAAGACCTATATTTGACGTAATGGAAGAATATTGGTCACCAAGCACAATCGAAAACATGATTAATGAGAACATTATCGAGATTGCACCACTGGCATATATGCGTGGTAGAACTTTTAAGAATTCTTGGATTATAGCAGACGAAATGCAAAATGCGACACCATCTCAAATGAAGATGTTATTAACACGCATTGGCGAGAATTCTAAAATTATTGTAACAGGAGACTTAGCACAACACGACCGTGGATTCGAAGACAACGGTCTTAAAAATTTCGTAAAACTACTAGAACAAAGAGGTAGTGATATAATTGGAGTTGTCAGCTTTACCAAAGGTGATGTTGAACGACATGTCGCTGTTACTGAAGTTCTAACTATTTACGGAGACGAAGAATAAATTAACTGTTGACAATCATGTCAACTATATCGGCCCAATTGCCTGCCATTTTTATTCCGTCCATTAAGACTTCATCTTTGTTATGATCGTGTTCTAATAGAATACTTTTTAATCCTAACTTAGCCCCACACTCTGCATTTTCGAGTTTGTCCTCGATCCAAAATGCATCACTTCCAACATACGGTGCTAATGCTTCGTCTTTGTCAGCACCTGTATCTAAGCATAGCACTTCTTTAAAAGTACCTTTACCAAATACATTCTCTAAGTTGTATTTCCGTAAACGAATTGCTTTTTTATCTAAACTCAAACTAGTAATACAATGAAATCGGTATCCATGTTCGTATAGTTTAGCAACACCACTTCGTGCATCACGGAATGCTTTTAAATAGCCCATCCATGCACTTTCGTTAAATATTTTAATTAGTTGTTTACCTTGAGACTTTTCAAACCCATACTGCTGACTAATATCATACATTCCATGTGCTACTTTAACATGTCCATGTGATTCCATCCATTTATGAAACGCACTTTCCCAATCAAGTAGTACACCATCGCAATCTGTAAGTATGATTTTATCTTCCATCTTTATTCCTCTTTTTTCTAACATTATGTATATATTATACGACAAGATGTCTTGGTTGTCAACCTTTTATTTCATATCAATTAGGTCTTGATATTCCCAAACTGCTTTCTCATACTCACCTGGCCAACCACCATATACTCCCATTTCTAGACTGTTTTTCATCCAGAGCAAACTTTTATCTTCGCCTTCAAAGGATTTATTTCTTTCTATTTTGTGTAAGTATTCTGGCGTTAGTCCGTGTAGTGTAGTTAAGTCATGCATATCAATGTTTGGTGCAAACTTCATCTTAACTATCATTGCTTGTTCGTCAGTCATTACAACCGTGTCGTTTTTGCCTTTGATAGTAACACTCCAAACTTTTGTCATTACCACCACCCCAACACTCTACCGTTACCTGTAATAATCATTACACAAGTTAATACATGAAGAACAATCCAAAATGTTCTAAATGCTAATGCACGTCTTACATCTTTTTGTGTGATGGGCAAAAACTCAGGCTTATCCTCATCGTTGACACCAATTGGCATCCCAACTGTCCTTGCCCAAACTTTTAAAAATCTTCTTTGTCCTGACATTAACGTCTCATTTGTGCTATTTCAACTGCCTGTTCTTTTTGATCTTCAAAGATAGGTACCATATTACTTTTGTGCATTGTTGCAATGCCTAGTAATTTGCGTTCGCCTGTGTACTGCATTGGCTCTTTGCGTGTGCCATTGCCACTAACATTATTACTAAGACTTGGATAGTCTTTTGTTTCACGCACCTTAGGAGGCTCGTATGCTTTGCGTTTTGTTGTAGTTTTTGGGGCTTTGTATGTACCGCTTACATATGCGACAAAATCTTCAAACTCTGCAAACTGCGCCGAGTGAATGTGTCGCTTACGACAATCTTTATTGTGCTGTCGCCATTGCACTTTTAGTTTTTCTAGCTTTGCTGGACTCATAGCCTTTTTGCTTTTCTTACGACTATATTGGGTTGTGGTCATATGTGGACCAAGTAGTTGCATCGTCATATTTTACGCTCCATAGTAAATTTGTTACATTTACATTATAGCGTAAATTTGATACTTTGTCAAGTTTTGTATATTATTTCAGATAAAGTTTTATTATATTCGTGTAAATATTTTTCTCTAAATTTATCTTGTTCTTTAACAATATCTATAAAATCTTCAAGATGGTTTTCTTTGGATTCTATTGCTTTTCTCATGTCACCTAACATAACAATTAAATGCCTGTGTGCGTCAGTATCAAAGTCTTTTTCAATTTTATCACACATAGCAAGTGCTTCTTGTTTATAAGTGTCTGGCAAGTTTCCTACTCTAAAATGTTTAGGAAATGTAAGTAATCGTATATTACTATCAACATCATAAGTAGAAACAAAGTCTATAAAGTCATACATATTGTTATAATTAAACATTTGATAACTGGCATTGATTTGGATACCAAACCATTCATTTTCACTTTTATATTCTGCTAACTTATCGCATGTTTCTTTCATTTGGTCCCATGTAAATACTCCGTTACTACGCATGTATTCAAACAAAGGCCCATATGCATCAATACTAATATCTATACTAAGTTTTCCAAGTTTATTAAATTCGTCTAACCTATTAAAATCTATTTTTGAACCATTTGTTGTAATAGTCATATTAACTTTGTTCGGTTCTCCATGTTCTTCGAGAAGTTTCATTAACTTATATGGGTCTTCAGTCATAAAAGGTTCGCCGCCTGTCATCCATATACTTCTTATATCTTTTAACATTTCTGGGTTGGCTTCGAGGTATTCATTAATGTTATTAAAGTTTTTCTCTCTATTACCATGTACTTGTTTATATAATTTTGGAAACAATGGAGTCATATGCCTATTTTCAGGAATCAAACTATTACTAAATTTAGAACTACACATTCTGCATTTAAAATTACATAAGTTACTAAAATTTACAAATAAATGAGTTACTTTATTTCCTGTCAGTTTAGGATTTGTATAAGGCTCTGGGTCTCCTAATCTTTTATGTCGCATACTATTAGACAACCAATTGATACGCTGACTCTTATAGCCATGTTGTTCTTTTTGTAAACAGTTCATACATCCATGTGTATCCCATTTACCTTCAAGCATATTTTTACGTAAGAATTGCATTTGATCACTTTCATGTGAACTGCCCATTGGCGTATCGTTCATCATGCATCTGCTTACGACACCAGATGGATGCCAGCTTATTGTATTAAAAGGAACAGGACACCAACTTGGACTATGAAGATTTTTCCAGCCATTAGGAGCTTCAGTGTCATTTTCTTTTGATTTTATATTTAGATCATCAGAATGTACAATGTACCTTTCTGGTAAATTAAATTTATCGTTTTTCTTGCCTATTTCCATAGTATTATTTATGTGATTTTCAGTGATATAGCTTTCACCCATAAGATGAAAGCTAATTGTGTTAAATGAGCGTGGACATTATCCTCGCCCATTAATCATTTAAATAAGATTCTTAATGTATTAGGTCCTGCAATACCATCTGGTGTTAATCCTCTAAGTGATTGCCAACCTCGTAGTTTTGCTTCTGTGCCTTTACCAAAGATACCGTCTGCAGTAAGTCCAAGTGTTTCTTGTAATTTTACTACAGTTGGGCCTCGAGATCCAATACGTACTGTTTCATAAGTTTCACGTGGCTCGTAATGTCCACCTAAAACTTCTAATGCATGTGCGTAATGTTTTTTGCGATCTTCTAGCCCAATAGTTCCACCATTAATACGTTTTGTCATACCAGTTATATCTTGGTTGTCACAATACTTATTAATGTTATTTGTATCCCAAAACCAACATGCACTTGCTAACGCTCCAATAGGACTGCGAACAAACTCTGTGGCTTCTTCTGCACTCATACCTTCTGCTTTACCAAATTGTGTATAATTATATCGTCCAGTTAGTTGAAGAATACCGCCACCTCTAAAGCGCCAGCCATCTCCACTGTCTGTACCACCATTATCCATACGATTTGCATAAATTACATTTGCAATCTTTTCAGGTTGCCTATGATAATTTCTTGCATCTCGTCCTGCTCGTTTAAAATACTTTGGAAAAATCTTATCCAGTGCTTCGGCACTGTAGTTTAGATTCTCTGTTAGAACAGAATATCCACCAGATTCGTGACTTGTTTGAGCTATAAACCCTGCAACTCTATCAACTGTGTCGATATTCCATTTGGGCAAAACTCTCTGCATTGCATCATACCATTCAGCGGCATCAATACGTGGCAAAAGTTCTGCAACTTGCTCTATCTTAAAATCAAATTGCATATGTGCTACTCACCTTTTAACAAGGTGTAGGCACCATAAACAATAGCTGCATAGGCAGCCCAGGCGATTAGTCCGTCAAACATAAGTGCAATTACACCCATGGCAATCAGAGCTCCGCCATCCCAAGATGTGCGTTCGCTTAGTCTATTTTTAATCCATTCAATCATAATGATCTCCTTTTTTGATAGTTTCAGTGAGAATCTTCCCACATTTTTAACATAGACAACTCAGACGATTTATGCCTGAGTTACTATATTAAATTAGTTTACACTAGAAATGTGTTATTGTCAAGTGTATTTATAATCCTATTGGTCTACGTTGTAATTAATGGAGTCGTAGTTAACCTGTGCATAACTGTTTCTTAGATGCTTAGGAAGCCATTGGCTTGCTGGACTAGGATTGTTATCTTTGGCGTTTTTTAAACGAGCTTCTATTTTGAGCTGTTTTTTTCTATTTTTATTATTATGCTTTTTATTACATTTTATTTTTTCAGGTGAAGGTGGTTTTGCTTGTTTTTCTATTTCTTTAAGAATTTGTTGCCTTGATGTTTCAAAACAATAATCGTCATCGTCAGGTTGTGCAACATTATTACGTTCTGTTCTTGCATTAGCCAATGCCACTCCTGCTTCTGTTCCTACTTTACTACCTTTTTTATAATTACATCCACTACACAATATTTGTAAATTATCAATATCAAGTGCTAACTCTGGGTGCAGCTTTAAAGGCAGTACATGATCCACTGCTGGTTCGCACCATTTTTTAAAACTGAACTCCACTTTACAATTTGCACAACATCCTGTATTCTTAGTTTTCATCACTAGATTACGTAGTGCTATCCATTCAGAAGTCCTATAGAACTTTTTTGCCAGTTGGTTTTCACTTAAATTATCCAACATGTTAAAATTCCTTATCCGAAAATCATTACTACAATTACAATAGCAATAAACCATCCAACCCAATTAGTACCGCCAATCAAGCCTTTGCTTTTAGCACAATCGTAGCAGTAACGATATTTTGTTGGTGTTTGTTTTGTGCATAAAAACGCATCACACGTCTTTTTACTCATAGCCCTAATATTCCAAATAGATTAAACCAACCCATTAGTGTTCCAATAGTAATTGGTGTGCCAATCATCATTAAAGCAATAATTAAAAATGCTAGTAGGGCGCCTTTGTTGTCACCTGCTTCGTTTGGGTTACTCATGTTTAATCTCCGTATTTGTTTCTAAGTCTTGATCGATCATTGTATTTTATCATGATCGTCCATTCTGGATGTTTGCTAACAAATTCATTTGCTTCTAGCAAACTATCGCAGGTATCTTCCCAGATACTTCCAGTCTTAAGATTTACTATGTAAAACATTATTTGTTTAGCATCCTTGTACATGTAAAAAAGCTATTCTCATTTAAACAGTCTTTCCACTGATGAAAGCCTATTGCTAGTAAAAGACCAACAACAACTGCAAGAAATACCTTATTCATGCTCTCCACCATCGGCGCGGCCATTGTAACCACCAAACACATTTGGTTTACGTCGAGCGGTTTCAAAGGTTGCTACTGTTACTGCAATTGCACCTAGCAATAGTGTATGTAGCATCATACTGAACACTCCTGCCCACATGCTACCTACTATGATAGCAAACACAATACACCACATCCACGCAAGTACCTGCATGATCATATGTCGTGTGCTGAAATCTGGAATATTACTTAGTGGATTCTTATTATGATCCATTACTACATTCCAACAATTATAAATCCATTCTCTCATTGATATTACCTTTCTAAATATTACCTTTGTAGGATAATGTGCATCTGCGTCATCACGAAATTCGATTGCATCGTTTACATCGTGAAACTCCTGTGATACCTTGCGGTCTTTGAAATATGCTGTTACCCTATACATACAACTAAGATAACACCTTTTATATATGTTGTCAACCTTTTTATTGGCTGGAACGATAGGACTCGAACCTATACTCTACGCTACCAAAAAGCGGTGCATTACCATTATGCTACGTTCCATTACCAGTAACTGGCGGACAGTTAGGGATTCGAACCCTAGGAAGGTTGCCCTTCGTCGGTTTAGTAAACCGGTGCTTTCGACCACTCAGCCAACTGTCCTTACTTGGTGCGGATGGAGAGACTCGAACTCTCACGCCGTAAAGCACAGGTACCTAAAACCTGCGTGTCTACCATTCCACCACATCCGCATGTGTGTTATTTAGTAACTATATATGTTCCGTCAGTGCGGTTATATGCTTCAATTAAAAGTTCCCACATTTCAGTTGATACTTTTACTACATCGTGAGTGTCAAATTCTTTATCGTATTGTGTAATGTAAATAATATCTTCTTGAAAATGCATTATAACATCTTCAAAATTTGCATTAGTATCCATTACTGTTACAACGCTTTCATCAAACTCTTCTTCTACTGTAAACATACATAGTTCTTTCTTATTTTGGTACTCCCGGTAGGATTCGAACCTACGATCGACCCGTTATGAGCGGGGGGCATTAGACCGCTATGCTACAAGAGTATTATTTGGCAAAGGTGAAGAGAATCGAACTCCTACTTGCGGATTTGGAATCCGCCGTGATACCATTTCACTACACCCCTATATTTGGTACTCGCACCCGGACTCGAACCGGGACGCCATATGGCCACAGATTTTAAGTCTGTTATGTCTACCAATTCCATCATGCGAGCATTGGCGTCCCCTACAGGATTCGAACCTGTGACCTACTGCTTAGAAGGCAGTTGCTCTATCCAGCTGAGCTAAGGAGACCAAAACTGTTTAAATTTGTGTCGGTTCCTCTGCTGTAATTAAATACATTTTATTGAGTATTGCATCTAGATTTGATGCAGTTAGATATCCAGCGACTGTGTCGCCTTCTGTTGTGATGCCTGGAAGTTCACACATTTGTTCTTTGTCTGTTCCCCAGTCTTTAAACACACCTACTTCGTACATGCCTGATTTGCCACCATATGACATGTCATTACAGATTATGCTTAGTTTATATTTGCCAAAGTCAATAATTGCTTGCTTACCTGTTATGTGAGGCTTACCTTGGTCTAACATTTTTATGTCTTTGAATCGCATTTTACTTCTCTATTGCGTCTAGTTGTTTTTCAAGTTCTGTTATATATTGTTCGAGCGTACTAATTGTAGTATAAAGGTGTCCAGTAGCACTTGGCTTGATACGGCTTTTGAACACCTCTATTAATTCTTTTGAAACTTCTATTTTATTAGTTATTTCACTAAATTCTACCACTATTTTAATCCAAATAGATCTTCAAAGGCTTTTGCTGCAGTTTGCTTTTCTTTGCTTTGTTTACTAGTTGGTTCTTCTAAATAAGGTTGTTTAACTGTATTCACATAATCAATTTCTTCCAAAATTTCAATGCGTTCCTTAACTTTTTTAAGTGCCATACGGACTTCCTGGCTGTTTTCTTCTTTGTTCATTTCATCTTTGATGATTTCCACAATTTGTCTACTATTAATCATATCCGCTCTTCCTTGTTTTAGTGTTATTAGTATAACACAATAGTCACATCTCTGTCAACTATTTATTATCTTATATATACTGTTTACCTAAGATAATAAATAGTAATATACTTTGTTAATGAAATCGACTATTCCAACAACAATGTATACATTATATGATATACACTATGTAAAGTCAATACCTAATTTAAAAAAAATGGAAAAATATTACAACTTTGAACACGCACCCGACAAGCTACCTCCACAATGTGGAATAGGTTGGCTATTGGAACCATGCGACACTGTGTATCAAAATTTACTTGACTATTACAGTTTTCAATATAGAAGAATACCACAAATAGCACATAATACACTTTATGATTTATGTAATGCTGGTATACAAGCAGACTTTAAAAAATTACTAATATTTAAACAGGGCATACTTCTAGACGACTTTGTAGAAAACACAGAACAATATTGGAATACAGAATACAAAGATTGTGTAGTAGTTGGAAATGAACATGCATTATACATAGATTTAGAATGGTGGTACACATTTAATAAGCCAGATACATTTGATAAAATAATAAAAATTGCTCCTAATGTAGGAACGTGGAATACTAAATTAAGTAATGGTATGAGCTATAAAAATATATGTGATGTTGGAAAAACATTGTGGGCTACAAGATGGTATGCTTCCAATACAGAAACAATGGATACTGAAAGAAAACAACATAGAACTAGTAGTGTGTTTAGTACTAGCGGTGGAATTAGTCCTATATCAAACGCATATACTCAAAATTTAAAACCAGGTGGTACTTTACTTTGTTATGACACTGATGTACTTGCACTAAGTATGCAATCTTATATATTTGACAAATGGGATGGTAGGTATTGGAAAATGTTTGTTGAAGATTATATTAACGAACATCCGGTACAAGCAGAACATTTTACATGTGTTTCAGACTTACCTAATACTGATGCATATTTAGATAAACTAGGAGAGCCATTTGTAGAATGGTGGAACACTGTTGCAAAAACATTCAATGTAAAATATGTAAACACTGACTTAATAAATGTTAATCAAGTTATTGAAGATTTAGATGACGAGGTAGGTCAAGGTCAAGATTTTGAAAAAGTGTTCATTGATATTAGTAATGCATTTAATTACGAAATAAATTCTATGCTTTATAGCAAAAATGTAAGAATAGAAGTAGAAAGAAAATACATAAAATATTTTAATAGATACAAAGACAAATTTATTAAAAAAGGTTTTGATTTAGAAATAATGAATCTAGATAAAAGATATCCACATTTGCCTAAATTGTTTCCTTGGCAGAAATTCTAACTGGCGGACCCGAGAGGATTCGAACCTCTGGCCTTTGGTTCCGCAAACCAATGCTCTATCCAACTGAGCTACGGGTCCATTCATTAATATATAACATTTAACCCGATTAGTCAACCATAAAAAAAGGCCGCATAAAGCGACCTTTTTTAACTTATTTGTTAAGTTTAAAAACTAACTGTAAGTCCTACACTAACTTCTTTGTCAGTTGATTTCCAATCACTGTTAAGTGAATTAGTCAACTTGGCATTTAATGAAGTAGATGTGCCTAACGCAACTTTCGTACCGATAGTAAAGTTTGGTGTTGCTTTATCAATACTTGTAAAGTCACCTTCTACTGATTTTAACATATAGTCAACTTCAGCATATGGGGCAATAAGACCTAGGTCCATTTTACCACCTACAGTTGGAGTGAAATGCATTTCTGATTTAGTAAATGTATCTCCCCAATTGTATTCAGCTTCACCACTTAGGTAAGTACCAACTGGTCCAACGTTAAGAACGTCTAGAGTTTTTCCAACAGAAACACTATAATCACGGTTAGTTCCGTTATCACTTACTCCTGCTCCAAAATCTAATGATCTTCCCATTGTGTACACATCAATTGATCTAGATGTATCGTTAGTTGACAATGAAACTCCCATAGTTGCCGATTCGGCAGCCATTGAGACTGTTGTATTGTCATAGTTCTCGGCTTGTGCCGTTCCAGTTAAAGCGACCATTAGAGCCGCCGTCATTATAATATTTCTCATAATATTTCCTTGATTTTATTATTATATACTTTAACGCTAATTGCATTATAGTAGCAAGTTGATTCTGTTGCCAGGTCCAACTTGCAAAAACCCCTACGTGCTTAAAACTAAGCCGCTAATGCCATTTCTGGCGAATAATTGTCATTTGCAATTATAAAGTTTGTTCGCGGTAACGGCGCTTACATCCCGGCAACTCCCTTTACCTATTAGCTACCCAGTCGAACCTATTTCAACCCCATCAAAAACACACTATGAACTACTAGTAACAATGTGTTTATGGTGGAGTTGTCCGGTACCGCCCCGGAGTCCTGAATCAGCGTTGAGTAAATTTCAACATTGCGTATTATTTATGATAACACAAAATTAAGTTATGTCAACCGGTTTTGCGTTTATTTGTTGTTTTTTTCCAGAATAATCTCTAACTGCGGCTTTAATGGCATCTTCTGCCAATACGCTACAGTGTATCTTAACTGGTGGCAATGCAAGTTCTTCTACTATTGTTGTGTTTTTAATCTCTTGTGCTTGATCTAGTGTCATACCTTTAAGCATAGTTGTTACCATACTTGAACTAGCAATTGCACTTCCACAACCGTATGTTTTGAATTTTGCATCTTCAATAATGCCATCTTCTGTTACTTTAATTTGTAAACGCATTACATCACCACATGCAGGTGCGCCTACCATTCCAGTTCCGATATTATCTTCCTTGGGGTCGAACTTACCTACATTTCTTGGATTATTGTAATGGTCTAGCACTTTTTCGCTATATGCCATAATTTCTTCCTATTTGAAATACTATTTATCTAATTTATACTCAAAATTCTGAGTAGTTGCATTATACTGTACTAACTTAGCACCGTTGCTTATATGAAAATGTGCTGCCATTGGTGTTAATGGCGATAATGTAACTATTCGTTCAATATCTGTTTTTTCTACTATGTGTTGCTTTAGTTTTGCTACTATTTCTCTACCTGCGCCTCTTTTACGTGACCATACTGTATATGCAACTGCAATATTGGCGTTCTCAAGTAAATGTGCATTCTCACTGATTAAGCTAAGTTCTCTTTCACTTTGTGGCAAATCATTGCAAAATGCTACACAGATAATACCTTCAATATTATCTTTGTATTTTAGTCCATAAATTTTTCTACCATAACTTGTTCTGAATTCTAAGTCCAAATCAGGTCTTACTGGATCTTCACTTACATCAATATCAGTTAACTCTACTAATTCGCTAGAGTTAACCCACCTGAAGAAGTTATCAATTGATTCTTTAAATATTTTCAATTGCTACTCCTCTATAAAGATGCAAAAACATTTTCTGGTGTTGTTTCACCATACGGATCAGAATCTTCTGCTGATGCATCGGGTTCAATAAACATTTTGTTAATTACACCGTTCTCAACAATCATTGCATATCGTCTGCTACGCTTGTTAAATCCTACATCACTCATGTCAATTAATTGACCCATACCTTCTGTAAATGTTCCATTACCATCTGGCAATACTTTAACATTCTTAAGATTATTAGCATCACGCCAGGCATTCATAACAAATGAATCATTAACACTTACACAATAAATATCGCTTACGCCTACGTCATAAAAGTCTTGTGCATAAAGTTCAAATCCTGGTAACTGAAATGTGCTACATGTTGGTGTAAATGCACCTGGTAAACTAAACACTACAACTAGTTTATCTTTGAAGATTTCATCTGTTGTTAGCTCTGCCCAAGTTGATGGTACAATCTCACAGGAATTTGTTTTACTGTTTGACGGATCTGGTACTCGTACTTTAAATGTAACTGCTGGTACATTGCTATTTTCTTTCGTCATTATAGACTCCTTTATTTCATTAGTGTAATTATAGTATATTATTATCTGTTTGTCAATAGTTTTTGTCTATTTTTAATAAATAGTTATAGTATGTTAGAATCAGAAGCAATGAAAATATCAATGTTCTTAGAACCATTAATAGGGCTAGGAATCACTGCGATAATAGTACTATGGTTTAAAGAAGCTGTAGGAGATTTTGTAGCAAGTCTAAGATGGAAAATGAAACCAGGATTTGAACCCGGTGACGAAGTATTTTTAGATGGAGAAAAGGCTACTATTATTAGTATAGGCATGCGAGAAACTATATTTGAAATTGATAACGGTCGAGGTAAAGTATGGAGATATATCTACAATACACGCATACCAACACATAGATTGGAGAAATTAATTGTTAAAAAATAATATAGATTGGCATCTAGCAGAATTATGTATAGATGTATCGAAGATAGTATACGAAGAAAAAACAGAAGTAGTTAAATTCCTAAAAGATAACAAAATAAAACATTCAAGTGTTAAATTCTTTGAAAAAGAAAACGCACAAGGCTATGGTATTGTTATGCCTGACTATGTGATCGTTGCTTTTAGAGGTACTGAAGGCGCTCAAATGGGTGACTTATTAGCAGATATCAAGGCTTGGCCTGCAGGTGCAGATACAACAGGTACAGTACATTCTGGATTTAAACATGAATTAGATAAACTATATCCTGAAATTATTAAGTGGTTGGGTAAAAAACTAACTACTAAAAAAATAGTAATTACTGGACATAGTTTGGGAGCTGCAATGGCAACTATATGTGCTACTAGATTTCACCAAGCAGGTGCAGATTTAGTTTTATATACATATGGGTCACCAAAAGTAGGTGATAGAACATGGGGCGAACAGTTTAATGATATAGAGGCGTATAGATTTGTTAATAACAACGATATTGTTACTAGAGTTCCATTCTTTGGATATTACAAACATGTAGGGCAAATAGAGTATATTACATACGATGTGCATATCAAAACCAAAGTAACATGGTGGCAACGCTTTAAAGACAGAATGAAAGGAACTGGTAAAGCAATTAGTAAGTTTCAGTTCTTTGATGGACTATATGACCACTTTGGAAATCAATATATTAAGAAAATTAAGACTCGTAAATAATTTGATTTGGATCTTTTCCGTGTACCCACGTACTATCTAATGCTTTAATAACACACTTTGACTTATATTTTTCAACTGTTAATGCTAGTTGTTCATCACTTCCAACTAAATCTGATTTTATAATATCATAACAAGGCGTTTTATTTTTATCTATAGCAAGTATAATCATATGCTCTAATCCATTGTTACGCCAATTGTATCCAATACGTGTATCTTCACCTTTTATAAACCCATCATAACGTATTACATCCCAAAAATTAAATCTGATGTTTTCCGGATCTGCTTCTAATACTTTTTGATTATCAGTCTCGACAATAGTTGTACCATTAACCACAACTGCGTGACCATCAAATACTGTACTATTGTTTTGTGCTAAATTTACAAACTGTTCGTCGTGTATATTCCAACCCTCGATATTATTACCTTCTTTATCCTTGTAACTTATTATACCTTTATGTACGATTACATTAACACGTAAGCCTCTGCTAATAGGTTGTACTGCGGCTGGATATTGTTTAAATGTTTTATAGTCTGCTACAGTGGGCGAACTTATTGGATAAATCATTATTAACCCAGGCCATACTGCATTTATTGTTTCTAGCTCAAGTCCCAAATCCAAGTCTTGTCTTAGCAAACTAACAAATAGATCTGCTTCTCGATCATCAATATGTTGCATTGCCATTTGACAAGAGAAGTTTTTTTCTCTTTCATCATATTTTTCGTCTATAATGTCTGTTAGAATATGTAGGAATCTTGTTAATCCCATACCAAACTTTTTACCATTTCGTCTTGGAACAAAATCTTGCATTCCAAAGTCTACCCAAGGATTATATGCAATAGTAAGTATGCGTTTAAATATAGGTTCTTTTTGATAAGTTGTAAGAAGCTCTAGTTTCTCCTCCTGAGTACTAAAGGTCTGTAACTTTGTTATTAATTCTGATAATAGATGTACTTTGCTCATACAACTATTTATCAAATTAAAACTAACGTAAATAAGGGCGCCTATTTGCCGCCCTTTTTCTTTTCTATTGGTTTTTTAAAGTAAGTGTGATTTGGATCTAACATTAGTTAGTCTTGTACATATTATGTTTGAACTCAGAGATCTCATTGGCTTTGTCGTGCATGCCCATTTCTCTAAGTTGTTTAATACTCATACAGTAACTTCTGTATTCCATTAGTTTCATAAATCGTTTAAACATTAATAAGTCTTTCTATAAATTTTGTCGCCACGTGCAACTGATTTAATGTCGCCTCTGCATAATCCAATATCATTTAACTCAAAGTCGTTTAATTCTGACAAAGCCTTTTCTGTTGCTCTGCGGCTTTGCTTGTTTGCATAAGCACGTTTTACCCAACTTAGTTTATTTGTTATAGTATTAATCATTATCTACTCTCCAGCATTAGTTTTTTTGCTTCTTCTGTGTAGCCTTGTCTATGTAATTCAGCGGCTGCTCTTGCACGACCTGCCGATTCACCAAATGACCAAATAGCCATCATTACTTTTAATGATGCTTGTTTAATTTTTTCACAAACACTACATGTTTGTTTGTATATTAATGTTGTTGTCATTTTACTGCTACCTTGATATTGATATCTGCAAGACCCATCTTTGGTGCAGATCCTTTGTGTTCTAGCATATAGTTGTAGGCATATTGCCAATCAGAACCATATTCTGTTTTTGCATAAGTCATTAGGGTGTTATTGTAAGCCACACGACTTCTACGTGAGCCATTGAATAATCCCGACCATGCACTAAAAAAAGTGTTAGCCATTTTATATTCTCCGTTATATGTGTGGATGTTTTTGGGAAAGCATCCGTTATTTGCCAGTCTCTCCTGGCCGCTACCACGATACCTCATAATGTATCGCTTGTAAGGCATGGGTTATGCCCTGGTCTTTCCCAGAGTCAGTTAGCGTGGCACTAACTGCCGCTCTTTTTTTCTGAGCCGAGGTCGCTCTATACTACGTTGTATATGTAAATAACAACACGACATTGTATTGCTCTTATTACACTTTTATTTATCACGCATTCACGCAATAAACCGTACTTATTTATGCAAAGACGCTATGCACTATACACATACCGTCTTAAAAGTTATATTTTGGTTGTTGAGCTTTCGTATGTTTTGTTAAACTGATTATTAACACGAACGAATGTTGTACACTTGCTCAATTGTTTTAATTTCATTGCACCTGCGTATGTACAAGTACTACGCAACCCGCCTAGGATTGCTTGTATGGTGTGCTGTACTGCACCTCTGTATGGAACTAGTACTTCTCGTCCTTCGCTTGCACGATAGTCTTTTAGTCCTCCAAAGTGTTTTGTATTTGCTGCATCACTACTCATTCCGTAAAAAGCCACAAACTGTTTTTGTTCAAGTAAAGGTTTTTCTGCTGTGAGCCATTCATTGGTTGCATACATCTTACTAATAACTTCGCCGCCGCCTTGATCATGTCCTGCAAGCATACCGCCTAGCATTACATAATCGGCACCACCAGCAAATGCTTTAGCCACATCACCACTAGAGTTACAGCCCCCATCAGCAATAATATGTCCACCAAGTCCATGTGCCGCATCTGCACATTCAATGACTGCACTAAGTTGCGGATACCCGACTCCTGTTTGGATTCGTGTTGTACACACGCTTCCTGGTCCAATTCCGACTTTAACGATGTCTGCTCCATTTAAAATTAACTCCTCTGTCATCTCTCCGGTTACTACATTACCTGCTATAATTACTAAATTAGGAAATGCATTACGAACTTTTTTAACATGTTGTGCAAAGTGATCACTGTAACCATTTGCAATATCCATACATACATATTTTAGTTTATTGCTTACTTTATTATACACGGCTTCTAACTTATCAAAGTCTATTGTTCCTGTACCAATGCTCATAGCAATGTTTTGTGTTCTTCTATTATCTGGATAATCATTGTTAAAAAAATCTACAAGTTCTTCCACTGAATATGTTTTTACTAAACATGTAAATATATTTTGTTGTGCAAGTTCATCTGCCATTTCAAATGTTCCAACACCATCCATGTTAGCAGCCATAATAGGAATACCTTCGTACTCATGTCTGCTGTTTCTAAATTTAAACTTGCGTTCAAGTCTTACTTGTTTGCGTGAACTTAATGTACTACGCTTTGGACGAATTAAAACGTCACTGTAGTCTAATTTTATGTCTTGATCAATTCTCATTTTTACATACCCTATGTCTTAAATCTGTTGTACTGAATCTGTGATCTCTTTTATTAAAGTGTAGATCTATGTCTCGTCTTTTACAAATGTCTTTTCCTGTAAAATCTTTTTCTCTGTATTCTTCACCTAGTATACGTACATCAATATGATACATTTCTAGTATATCTTCTAAATCTTTTTCTAATGCATATGGAATAATTTCATCAACATACTGTACTGCATTAAGTTGTGTGTAACGCTCTACAATTGATTGTATTGGCGGATTCTTAGAATCCCTATCAACACTTGGATCCATTTGTAATCCACAAATCAAATAATCGCATTGTTCTTTTGCTTCTCTTAACATTTGTACATGTCCTGCATGTAATAAATCAAATGTACTGCAAGTAAATCCTATTTTCATATTAATAATCCTTGTACAAAGTTCATAGCTACTGCTGTTCCAGTTATAGCACTTCCTATCATAATAGCTCTGTCGCCCCAAGCCATTCCAACAAATATCCAACCAATACTACTAACCATATATGCTACTTGGCCCCAAAATACTAATCCAGCACTAATTAAAAAGACTCCACAAACTGCAAAGCCCATTGCTGCCCACTTAATATACCAGTCTGTTGTACCAACTGGTGTTGTTGGTGTTAAGTCTTCTACTTCAGATTGTAGTTCTGACAATTCTTTCTTTAAACGCTTACGTTCAGCACCTAATTCCATAGCCAGTTTTCCAGCTTTGGTCATTTGACTATCTTTGTATTCGGCTTTAACTTCTTGGCGTATTTCTTCTTCTTTTGTCATAATCCTAAAATTCCGTATGCTTCGTATGGAAGCCAATGTGTTTTCATTTGTTCTGGATGCCATAACACTGCTATTATATTGTCTAATTTCCAACTTTCACAAAATCCATACTCATCTGTAGCCAAACATGTTGCACCCGTAGGTATAGTTTTTAGTACTTGTTCATGTCTACTATAAACTTCAACATCACTACCCTTATAGTTTACACTATGATTGATGTGATGTCTACCGTTTTCTTGTAAAGATCCACCATGAGCAACTGTCAAGAACTGACAGCCTCTGCTGATTCCTAATATTGGTTTGTTGTATAGTTTTGCTAAATCTAACGTGTGTTTTTCAACTCGTAACCGATTTTCATTGTATTGCCAGTTTCCTGGTATCATACTGTTGCCGCCTGTAAACACTACTAAGTCACTATTAACTATTGTATCTGTTTTATAATGTTCTAAGTGGTTTGGTATTGGCAACAATGTATGACCAGAGAACATTTCATAAAATCCATGATCAATGCTATCGTATGGTCCGTTTCGAAATTCAATCACACGTTGCGTGATTGCTATTTTCATTTAATTGTTTATTCTGCTTTTTCTATTGTAACGTCTAATGGAAATTGGTTTCTTCGTGCGTCAGTAATAGTTTCCACACATTTTTGCTCAGCTACTTCGTAACTGTATGTGCCTGCAATGCCTCGGCCCTTTTCGTGGACTTCAAGCATCACCACGTTTGCTTGTTCTGTCGATCTATTAAAAATTGTCTGTAAAACATTTACAACAAACTCCTGTGGCGTAGAGTCATCGTTTAACAATACAACATTGTATCTTGATGGTGTTTTTAATTTAGTTATTTCTGCTACGCTACTTGATGATGCTTGAGTCATTTTTTTACCTTATATTAGTCAATGTTAATAGTTCGTGGTTTCTTTTCGTCTGGAATATTTTGTTCCAATGTAACTACTAAGATACCGTTATCTAGCTTCGACGATGTTACTTCTACATAATCAGCTAAACTAAATTCTCTTGTGAAGTTTCTAGTTCCGATGCCTTTGTGTAAATATTCAATCTCTTCCTCGATTGGTTTCTTTTCAGCGTTAATTGAAAGTGTATTACCGTCTTGTTGGATTTTTATTTCGTCTTTATCAAAACCTGCTACTGCTAGGCTAATAGAATAGCTACTGTCACTTTCCTTTACAATATTGTAAGGTGGGTAACCGCCTGTGTTTGTTGTGAAAGCATTTGCCATCTCATCAAACATACTATCAAATCCTATTGTAGTTTTATAAAAATCTGGAAGATTTAGTGTTGTTAATCTAGTCATATCTTTTCTCCTTATATTAAGCAAGATTATTTAGAACCCTTTCGGCGTTCTATGTATACGGTAGGAATCAGTCCTGTTGTATACATTGTTATTTATCTACATTTATAGACAAATTCAGTTATAACGTATTAGTATAGTCTTTTCTTTACGATTGAATCTTTAGCTATTTCTCTACGTCTTCTAGCTCGGCCTGCCGCCTCTGCTTTAAGTCTTTTTTCAGTATTACTAACAAAGTATCTGCGTTCGCGTACTTCGTTCATAAGTCCAGTTTTCATAACTAACTTCTTAAGTTTTCTCATAGCTTGTTCTACATTGCCATTTCTAACTTCTACAGATAGTCCAGGACCAAACTGAGGTTTTTCATTACGTTTATTATTTTTGTTATAGTTTCCCATGTTTACCTTTATTGTATTTTACCAGATACACGATTGTTCTGTGATGATATTTGCTCGTATTCTACTTCTAATAGATAAGCAAATGTATTTAGCAATTCCCTTGCAAGGTCTTGCCTCCCACGTTCTCTACCACGCAAAACAACTGTAACTGTTACTTTGTTATTTTTATCCAAAAATTTACGAGCTGCTTTAGCTTTGGTCTCTAAATCATGTGTATCTATGTTTAGTCCCATACGCACTTCTTTGGTCTCTACAACGCTTTCTCGTTGCTTCTTCTTTGCCAGTTTTTCTTTTTGCTTTAATGAATACAAATGCTTGTTTAGATCAATTATTTTACAAACTGGTGGATCTGCCTTTTCGGCTATCAACACTAAATCTAAATACAGTGACTTTGCTTCATCTAAAGCATCTTTCAAAGACAGCACCTGGCTTTCACCGTCTGGAAAGTTTACTCTAACTTCTTTTGCTCTTATTCGATCATTTGCGATTACAAATGGGCCTTTTGTACGTTGTTTATATCCTTTGTTTCTATTCTGCATTGTCACCTTTGATAAATTGTGGCTGTGCGTTTCTAGAAATAACTTGTTCATTTATAATAATTTTGCGTACTCCCTTTTCATATAATTCTGGCAATTGATATTGAGTTTCTAATAGTGCTTGATCTAATATTTTACGTAAACCTCTAGCACCTAATTCTTCATCAATGGCAGTTTTTGCAATTTGTTCCAATGCTGTTATTGTAAACTCTATTTGTATTTTGTCAAGTAGAAAAAGCTCTTTTATTTGATCAATTATACTACCCACTGGTTCAGTTAGTATGCGTACAAGATCGTTCTTATTTAACGGTCTTAAGACGTTTACAGACGGTAATCTACCTACAAATTCCGGTATAAGTCCATACTTCACTAAATCACGTGTTTGTAAGTGCTTTTCCCATTGTTCTACATCAGTGTCTAAACCGTCGTTAAATCCTATCTTTGCTTTGCCGAGCCGGTTAACCACAACATCTTGTAGGCCAACAAAGGCTCCACCTACTACAAATAGTATGTTACTGGTGTCTATATTCACCTTCTCCGGGTTATGTTGCGGTTTGTTCGGAACCGCTAGTATAGTACCTTCCATGAGCTTTAAAAGGCTCTGTTGTACGCCTTCTCCTGAAACGTCTCTACTCAGGCTAACATAGTCATTACGTTTTGCTTTTTTATCAATCTCGTCAACATATATAATACCATGCTCTGTGCGTTCTTGATTGTAATTTGCTGCTTGAAATAATTTGTGTATTAGAACTTCTGCATCGTCGCCTGCATATCCACTTTCAGTAATAACAGTTGCATCAGTAACTACCATTGGTACACCTAAAAAGTCTGCAAGTGTTTGTGCTAACAATGTTTTACCAGTTCCTGTAGGACCGCATAATAGTACATTGCTTTTTTGTAATTTTGTTTTTGTAGTTGTTGATATTCTTTTATAGTGATTGTATATTGCTACACTCAAAGTCTTTTTTGCATAATCTTGACTAATTACGTGTTTGTCTAAATCGTTATGTATTTCTCTAGGAGTAGGAACTTCATATTTTTTACCATAATTTTTATGTATAGCTTCTACTTTCTTTTCTTTAACAATGCCGTAGCAAAGTTCAACACAATCGCTACAAATGTGAGTATCATTTTCACCTGCTAGTAGCTTTTTTACTTGTGTTGCGTCTTTGTTACAAAAATTGCATATGGTAGGTTTGCTAGACTTCATTAAAATATTCTGGGCTCATCTGTAGTTTTATATAGTTGTTTATATCATCTAATGATCTTACAACTAGATTAGTGCCTGTAGCATTTATTAATTTTACAGTTTCTCTTCGTTTGTATTTATCGCTGTAAAATAACACTGTATTTTCTTCATCTTTTGATTTTAAAAGTCCCGACATAATATCTTCCCATGCACACGTATCAACATCGATAACCATAAAGTCGCATGTTTTAGAAACATTCCACATCCATGGTAATGTTTCTGAATTAGTTTTTTTATTTTGTACTAAGAACACAATGCTTGTTGCAATAAACTTTTCAAATAATTCTTTTACTGATGCAATAAAAGTTTCATTGGTACTTGAAATAAGAATACTTATTCCATGTTCTGTCATATAAAGGTCTGGGGGTGTTACAGTGTAACTACTGTTATCAATTTTCATTTAATTTTTCTTTTTTCGTTGTAATTTTTTTGACTTATCGTTTAGATCGTATTGTAATTGTTCTATTAGGTATTTTCTGTTGCCGTGTGTATCAATTGTATATTCTTCACCTTTTGAATCCGTATGCACTACGTCTTCTTCATATATTTTATTTTGAACAACAGGTTTTTTGGAAGTCTTGTTGTCTTTTTTATTACCCACAACATCTTTCTTAACGTCGGTGACATCTTTATCATTGTTAAATTTTGTAGGTTTTTCTTTTTTTTCATGTGTTCCTTTTGTTGATTTGCGTAATCCTAATCCAGATATTCCTGCAAGAACAAGTACAACTGCTAAAGGATCAAATACAAATACAAGTACTAGTATAACATATCTTACTGTTTCTTCCAAGATATTTTTACCAGGTTCTTGTCCATAAACTAATTCTGCAATATACTTAACTGGACCAACTTCTGCTTCTAGTTTTCTACTTTCGCCTTGTAGTGTATATTTTGTAGTATAAAGTGATTCCAACTTATCTTCAGAATCAACAATTAAATTACGCTGCGTCTCAATTAATACTGTATTGTCTTGTTGTTGACCTTGTCCAAGTTGAGCTCTAAGTCTAGTGATTAGGGTGTTAGAGTCTGCAATCTGTTGTTCTGCTAACATTCTAAGTCTTTTAATTTCCTGTCTAGCAGTTTTTGTTACAGTATCTTCTTCTGTCCTAACTTTATTTAGCTGATAAACAGCTATGCGTCTAGCCTTGGCATTATCTTCTTTAAACTTCTTTAATGCTTCTCTAGTATTATACCCTATTCTTCCATCTTGTGCAACTCCTATTAGGCCTTGCATTTTCTTTACTTCGCCGCTAATTGAATATTCGTCTAACAATTCTAACTTTTTATCAATGTTACTTATTTCTCTTTCGTATGGAGCAGTAGCATTTTCTTTGTCAGATGCTTGTTTATCAATAATAGCATTCTGTTCGTCAATTGATGGTTGTACTCCATCGTATGCTGAATTAATTCTTTCTTGTTCTGTACGTATTTTTTCTTGTATTTCAATGTCTTTAGTATCGTCTACTTGTTCAAGTTTAACAATTTTATCTTCTGACTTAGTAATAATTAATTTATTTCTTACTATGCTTTCTTCTATACGCTCAAGTTGGGCAACGTTCTCACTAGCCGCACTAGTTTGTTCAATGTGTGCTTTAGATAAAAATCCAAATATGCCCATGCTCGTAATAAACATAAGCATTATCACGGCTACAGTGAGATACGTTTTAATTAAAAATGGAGCTGATTTCCAGTTCATGTGCAACCAGACAGCTGATGTCAACTTGCCTACTTCTAGCACAGACCCCATAATAATAATCGGTATAACGGCACTGGCAAATATAGCCACAAGTCCAACAATGCTGTAGTAGGCCGCCACAGCACTTATAGATAGTGCAACTAAAACTGTCCAGTAACCGAATAACCTCATATTATTTCCCTATGTTATAACGAATTGCGAGACCTTCATCTACTAATAATTCGTTTATACAAACCTCGTTGTTGTCAACAACAACATAGATCTTTCCAAGTATACGACCATACTTGCCACGCTTGTTAAGTATAGTTTCTACTTTAAATTCTTTGTTCAATAAGTCCATTAAACGTTGCTTAACGTCAAGTCCTTTTTGTTTGATATCAACGTTTGTTGATCTACTATCAGGTGTGTCAATACCATACAACTTTAAACGTTGCTTAATAATGATATCGAAACCTAAATCAATTTCAATGTCCAAAGTATCACCGTTTATTACTCTTACTAATTTTGCTTTATATGTATACATAAAAAATTCCTTATCTAATATAAAAACAGTTAATACTTGAACTGCTTAATATTTATGTTATTTTTGGTGGTACTTAAATACTATGTTTTAGTATTCTTGTCTAACCATGCCTTAGCGGCTCTTTTAGTAGGTGGATCGTTTAAAAACTTCTGTACTTCTCTATATACGTTATCAAAGTTCTCTTTACGATCTGGGTCTTCTAACCCGCCACTATTGTCTATTACATGGAACTTTGCAGCTCCAAAGACTTGTTGGAATTTCATTATGTTTTGTTGAACTCGCTGCCACATAACAGTTACCATATCTGTTGGTATTGTTCTAGCTCTTGCAGCATTACGTTCTTGTGCTACCTCTTCACTTGTGTTAACAAATAACATCATTGTATCGTAACCTAAATCACCCAATTGTTTTTTGGCTACTGATACTTTAGATACATCCTTGCCGGTGCCATCAATTACTAAACCTAAGCGACCATCTAGATATAAGTCTTCTCTTGTTTTAGTAATTTCTTTAGCACGGTTACGGATTTCTTGCCCCTTGTTGCTTCCAACAACTTCAGGGTCACTTAAATCAATATTGTGTTTTTTAGCAAGATACTCATAAACGTCATCACTATTAAGAGGTTTTAATCCACCACCAGTTAATAGTTTTTGAGCCACATAGCTTTTACCCGAGCCAGGACCACCGGCTAGGAATACTGCTTTAAATATGTGAGGATCGTTTGGACCTTCTAGTATTTGCTCTGTTTCTAATATATCATGTATCTTCATACTATTATTTATACAAATATAGTATTACAAATATATTATGTTTTCCGAACAACAACTTTATCAGCTAGGCCAAAATCTACGGCTTCTTGTGCTGACATAAAATTATCACGTTCCATAGCTGCACTAAGCTCTTCGTAAGTTTTACCTTTTGAGTTATGCTTCTCGTACATGCGTGTAAGATTTTCTTTCATCTTAATAATTTCTTTTACTTGGATTTCCATGTCTGTTGCTTGTCCGCCTGCTCCACCGCTTGGTTGGTGAATCATTGTACGTGAATTTGGCAATACTAAACGTTTGCCTGGTTTTCCTGCCATAGCAAGGAAACTACCCATACTACATGCTTGTCCCATTACAATTGTACTTACTGGAGATTTAATAAACTGCATTGTATCATATATGCCTAATCCTGCGGTTACTACACCACCTGGACTATTAATATAAAAGTTAATATCTTCTGCACTATTTTGTGATTCTAAAAATAGCATCTGTGCAACTACTAAATTTGCACTATGGTCATTAACTTCGCCGTTAAGCATTACAATACGATCTTTTAGCAAACGACTATAAATGTCATATGCACGTTCGCCTCTGCCTGTACTCTCAATTACTGTTGGTATTATCATTTTATCTCCTGTGTGTTAATCTTTATATCTTACTTGTAAGTCCATAATTATACTATAACGATCACCTAGATCGTCTTGTGAATTATGTTGCATTCCATGATATGTAGGTATCCATCCACTCTGTTCTGAATGTTCTCCATGCATAATTAACATTTTATTATCTGCTAGTTCCATAATCATATCTTGTTTATTTGTTTTTGTATTCTTTGCCCAAAACTCTGAATAATTTTCACCTAAATGTAATCCTGCTAGAGTTTCATCACAATGCTCATTTCCAAATCGTATAGAGTTATGTTTTCTATGTTCTGTACGATTTTTTTCTGTAGCACTAGGAGTATTATACTTGATAATCATCAATTTGTAAAGAATTAAATCTTCCCATTTTTCTGATTGATCTGAATAATTTTCATACAAGTAGTGTTCTAATACTGATTTAAAATCTCTATGCATTTCTACAAAGTAGCTAAATTCTTCAGGAACTGGTTCTTTAATTTCTTCTTCTGTCCAGGAATAGAAATATATCTTTTTACGTTCTACTGTCTCTGATGATTTTCCAAGGTTGTTATTTCGTGTCCATGTTTCTGGACCAGACATAAAGTCATTGTCCCAACTAAAACAATTACCAGAGTATATATGCGAATAACTTTTATTTGGCATATTTGGGTCATTTGTTTCTTCAATATTTTGTTCAATATTTATTTTTTTAAAAAAATCTTCATCTACTGTTTCATGTAATTTTTCTGCCATTGCAAAACGATTTGCATATTTTGTAGATAACAATGTAGAATCAGCAAGTGGCCATGTACCTGCTTGCTGATAATCTTGTAATTCTTCGTATGTGAATAATTTATGTGTTGGTGTTGTTTCCATTTGGTACCTTCTGTATTTCTTGTATACCAGTTGATTTATCTTCGACTATTTTAATATAGCCTCCATTCTCAAGTAGTTGTAGAGTTGATTCCATACCTTCATTAACACCCTGTTTGTATCCAGTTCGTTGACTAAAGTATGCACAGGCCATTGTAAACAAGCCTAGTATAACCATTAAATCTAATCCTATCATAATACTATTTACCTCCGTTAACTACACCAACTGCTATAGGATATAAAGGATGTAAATGTACTTTATCCATAACGCTTATAAGGTGTGCTTTTTCTTTTAAAAACACTTTAGCAAAACTTGGATCATTTGCTTCAATGTCATCGCTGTTGTCTATGAGATCAGCAAGTTTAACAATTTGTGCTTCTCTACTTGCTTGACTCAAACGCTCTGCATCAATTGCCTTACGCTTTGCACGGTTTCCATCTTCTGGCTTGCTAACATCAGTAAGCTCAACAACCAACTTGTGGATCTTCCAACCAAACTCTTCAGCAATCATCTCACTGGTTACATATGTATCTTCCAACACATCATGTAACAATGCGGCCGCTATCATCTCTTCGGTGCCTTCGTAATCGGCAACCATTTTAGATACCCTGCGTGGGTGAACTATATAGTCCACTCCACTGTATTTGCGTTTTTGTCCAATTGCAGCGTGAGCCACACTAGCGAACAAATCTGCTTTTTGAATAACGTCCATTTTCATTTCCTTATTTCAAGTAATGTGGGCCTGTCCACGCAACACTAAATTCTTCAAAAATGTTACCTCGAGCGGCATTTGTTGCTGGTGCATTCCAGCCTGCAGCTTTAAGGATATCACCTTTTTTAAACTTAGGACCATCTTCTTTAACAATAAAGCCCCATACACCATTGTCACGTATAATCTTAATATACTTTTTGCCTTCTTTAATAGTAAAACTATTTTCAAAGTTAGCAAGTGTTTTACCAAAGTAACTATCTGGATCTGGTGTTCCACGATCACTAGCAGTAACAAACTTTGTATAATCTACTTTACACTTTTGGATCAATGTTTGGATTTCGTTTTGCATTTTTAACTCCTGTTTTTTATTAACTATACTTATAGTATACGGCAAGATGTCTTACTTGTCAACCTTTTTAATCAAAAAAGTTACCTAAAACCCAAACAAACTTTGTGTCGCTTACTTGGTTCCACATTCCGTCTTTCCAATTTGACCACAATATAGCCTTGTTTGCATCTTCCATAACATCAAGTCCGTTTTCTGCTTTTGCAGTAAATATATCACCTAAATGATTTTCAAATGTAAATGTTTTCATAATTTATACTCCTTCAAATTCTTCTACTTCGCGACCTTCTGCGAACAACATCAATTCAACAGCTAATGCACGTGCTTGTTCACGAGTTAAATCTATATGGTTAAAAAAGCCATCTGATGTAGTAGGCTGTTGAAAACCACGTGCTTTCTTCTGTGTTATCTGAACACACTGCATGCGATCCTGTCCACCCCAAAAACGAGTTTGAGTTAATTCAGTTGTTGAATCTAAATTTGGTACATTGCGTAAATCAGTTGACATGCTATAATCTTTCTGTTTGTTTAACTTATACTACTAATATATACTAAGATGTCTTGGTTGTCAACCAGAAAACGCAAGAAAGAATCCTGCGTTTCCAATGACTTAGAAATTAATTTAAATTAATCTTGTCTTGTTCCGTGGCCGTAATCAATAATTACTGGAAACCTAGGAATACCGTCTGGTGTTAAATCGAAGTATCTGCAAGTAGCCCAATTTGGCATTCCTTTAGCAGTGTTTAACATCTCCCACAATTCTTTTAATTGTGCTTGTTGTCCACGAACACCTGATCCAAAATCTTTACCTTCTTTATCACGCAAGATGAATCGTTTAGCATATCCACTCCAATTACCTTTACCTTCTAGTACTTGGATAACCTCAAATTCTTCAGTTTTAAACTCTTTACGCTTTAAAAGATTTTTGCTACGCTTGTTGTCATATGTTGCATCATTACGCACCATTTGACCTTCATAGCCTTGTTCCATATATTCACTATACAATGCATCTAGTTGATCTTGTGATTCACAGTAATCAGTTTTTACAATTTTTACATAATCGTTGTTTGTCCAATATGCTTGTTTAACACGATTAGTAAACTTCATATCTGTTGCTGATTTATCATACATATCATAAACATGATATTCAACCAGTGTTTTTGCTTCAGCCATATCTTCTGGTGTGCTTTTTAACTTACGAACCAAACTTGTAATTTTATTAAAGTTTGCTTTTAGTTCATGATTGTACAATTCACCATCTAAAATGTGATGTGGATTTTGTTCCATATAACCTTTTAGTGATTCCCAAATATGAGGACAACTTGTAATAGGCTTACCTGCTCGTGTCCACATACCTCTACTATCAACCACACAACGAATTCCATCTAGTTTAGGTTGACTCCAACCTTCACTTTGTGGACGCTTAGTGTAATCATGTGCAAGCATTGGCTTGAATCGCTCATAAGAGTCAACGTCTGCTACGTTTTCAAAATACTCTTTTTCGATGCGTTTATCCCATAATGCCTGGGCTTCAGCTTTTGCTTGACTTAAACTTGTAGTTTCATTTACTTTACCAACATTTTTTGGAGTACTTAGATTCCATTCACTAGTAACTTTTTGTCCGTCAACTGTACCACTGATTGTTCTAGTTCCTGCACTGCCTTGATCAGTAACTTCTAATCCTGTCAGGATTCCTTCAGCATATTCAACTTCCCACATACGAATCTTGCCAGTTGTATCACGCTTAAAAAGAGTTGGTAATTTAATTAAGTTTTTCATTTGTACTCCTAGTTAGTTTTCTTAAAAGTGTTCCGGCAGTTGTCATCCAAAAATTATATGCCCAACTGTCTTTGGGATTTTGTTTTGCAGTACGAACACAATTATCAATTCTGTGTTCGTACAATTCTATAGTTGCTTGATCCAACTTAGTCTAACCTCGAACCAGCATATGCTTTAAAACCAAATGACTCAAAAACTTTAGCTGCCGCTTCGGCGCCTGCTTCTTTGACATCAACGTTTTGCACACTAACACCTGAAGGGTTGTAAATTTGAAATGCTTTAGTGTAGTCTTGTTTAACACCAGCTTGTTTCATAGCACGACCTAGTTTAGTATTACCTTTAATACCATAGATATTAACCCATGCAAACCCACAAGGATAATTGTCTTTACCATCTAGTTTCTCAACAAGGTAATCACTAGCGGCCTCATATGCTGCCTTTTTAGCTTGAGCAACAATTGTTTTTAATTCATTTACATCATAATCTAAATTCATATTATTCTCCAGTAGTTAATTTTTTAGTGTTTATACTTATAGTATACAGTAAGATGTCTTACTTGTCAACCTTTTTTTTAAAGTCCTACAAATGCGTTATAAACATATGGCTTGTTCCACTTACCAACATTAATGCTAGTATAATGTGAACGATGGAAGTAATCAGTCATTGCATCATCATTACAAAAGTAGTTTGGACCTTTCATAGCATCCACTAGCTCTACTAAAAAGTCAGCACCATCACCGTATGTTTCTGGGTAGTATTCATTAACTTGAATATAACCATCGCTTTCTACAAATGGCACACCACGTTGACGACAAGTTTCCATATTCTTTTTATTCTGTTCACCAACAAAGTCAATAGCACCTTCTTTGATGTTTACACAAAGTGTTGAATGATTGTTAACGCTAATTGATGCTTTAACACGGTGCTTTTTTAGTACTGCCTTAATAGCTGGTGTAAGTGCTTTTTTCATTTCTTGTGATACATATGCCATCTAGTTCATTCCTTTATTGTTTATATACTTATAGTATACAGTAAGATGTCTTGGTTGTCAACCTTTTTAGTCAAGAAAAAACCCTTGTAATACAAGGGTTTGTAAGTTTTTTTAAGTTTTTTTTATTAATCCCAATGCATTTTGTTATTTTTTTGATGCAAATAGTCTTCTTTTACACGAAACATTTCTTCTAAGGATATTCTAAAACTATACCTATTGAAATTAATTCCAACAAACTGTGCAGGAACACATTCTGGTCTAGGTCCAAATCTACTGTAATACCACCAAATTTTGCCATCGCCTATTGTTTCTATATTACCTTGTATCCCATCATCGATATTCCAATTTTCTATAATAAATTCAAAATCTTTTTGTTTAAATTCTCTGTTAATAACTACGTAATCTGTTATTTTAAAAGATACCTTTACACGTTCTTTGTCCTTAAACAAATAGAGTTTAATTGGATCTGTAAATAACACTACATGATTATCATCTTTTATCGTGGGCATCAATTGTCTCCTTGATGATTTTTAAAGTCTTCATAATATTGATGTATCCAGTTTTGGTCTGGTTTATCAATTCCAATAGTATTCCATAATGTGTCTAATCCATCTAATGTAGTCCATTGGTCTTGAGCTAACAAAACATCACCTGGGCTATCCCATTCAATTTCACCGCCGTCAATTTCTGTTCGAATCATCATTACAGGTAAGTTTCTACTCCACTTCCAAATGTCTTCATAATTTTGTGCATGTAATAAAACTGATATACTTTTATCTTTAATTAAATTTAATAACCCATTAAATTGTTCTTCAGATATTTCTATAGCATTTCTTATGTTATTATCATACCAGTTTTTATCTTCTTCTGATATGTTCCAACAATTATCGTGCAGACAACTATTTTCCCAATGTTCTCCTGCTTGGCTTTCACCGTGTAGCATTGGACTATTATTAAGCAAATATGGAATCTCTACTTGATTTATATTCTGTCCACTGCATATTAAATATAATGTGTTCATTTTATTCCTTTTATTATTTTTCTTTTTTCAATTGCGTCTTTAAGATCTACTAGATACTCACCTTCTATCATGTTTATAATAGTTTCTGTTACACCTATTTCATGTTGTAACATTCCCAATCTAAGCATCATTTTCTCAAGTTCTCCTTGGTAAAATTCTAACTCTTTTTGTTTGCGTTCTTTTTCATCGTATAAATCGCTAATATTAATAATGAATTTTTTATCTCCACTATTGTGTCCAAATAAGCCTGACATTCAAAACTCCTTTTAGTATTACATAAAAAATAGGTCCGCTGACACTGTCCTATGGTAAAACTCTCAACATTTTACCGGGCCAAAGTATTTTTTACTTACTAGTATTTAGCAGTAAAAATACTATAGCCTATTTTATAATCTATGCCATGCGATATAAAGTCTACCGCTGAATGTAATTTTCCCATATCAAATGTAATAGCATCACCTGGTTGCCATCTTACAATAGACTCAACTGTTAATCCATGCAATGCGTCATATGGCACATGAGTTAGATATTCATTATAAATTTGTTTGTTAAATGGGTTATCTGTGTATCCAACAATGTCACTATAATCAGTTAGAATTTTATTATAATATGTTTCTGGCACACTTTTATATCCTCTAAAACACTTAACTGGTCCGTCTAAATAGTACTGATCAAATACTACAAAATTAGTTGGCTTTGAAATTTCTAGTGGTATTACTACTGTTTTAAATATGTCATATACCTTTTCGTGATAATCATCATTGTGAATAATATGAGGTCTCTCTACACGAAATATATTACTACCCCATACTAGATTTTCACCAATTAGATTATCAACAAATTTTTGCACAGGTTCAAACCATTCCTGTGGTTCATTTCTATCTGGACTATAGTTCATTACTACAGGTCCTGTATTCTTTTCTATATGTTTTGCATTATGAAATTGATTAAGTAAGTAATCAATAAAACCTTGATTTACAATATTTTTATGTACTGTTGCACTTTCGTACCTATCGGTTATTGCTTTCTTTTGTGCGTCTGTTCTCACCCTACAAATGCTCTTTCTACTACATACTCACCGGGTGTTTTACTATCACCTTCTGTAAATCCTTCGCCTTTTAAGTATTCAATTAATTCTGCATTCATTGGCATTGATCCACATATCATTACTCTATCATGTAAAGGTGATAAGTCAGCTAGTCCTAGTTTCTTCTGAACATCACCATTATACATTGCAGTTGTTACACGGCCTGTATTTTCATAATCTTCACGTGTGCAAGTAAAGTATGTTCTAAGTTTACCTTCTGTGACTTGACTGTATATTTCATCTTCATTTAAATTATCTATAAGGTCTTTAAATGCTAATTCTTTTTCTATTCTCGTACCCCATACTACAATGACATTATCGTAGTGTTCGTACGTATCTACGCCGCGTACAATACTCATAAAAGGGGCGATTCCTGTTCCGGTAGCTAGTAGGTACAGATTGCGTCCAGGCTTTAAATTTGCGTGTACTAGGGTGCCTACGGCCTTTGGATTAATTAGTATTTCATCGCCTACTTTAACATGCTGTAGTTTACTTGTAAGCGGACCGTCTTGTACTTTAATGCTATAAAATTCTAATGTTTCCTGATGGTTTGGACTTGCTACTGAATAAGCTCTCATTATAGGTTTATTCTTTTGTAGTTTTTCTGACCAGTGGTCTAGTCCAATCATCATAAACTCACCATCTCTAAACCTTACACTACTATCGCGAGTAGTTGTAATATGAAATAATGTGTCTGTGTAATGTGTTACTGATAATACTGTTTCTTTATGTGCTGCCATTTATTCTCTCAATTTGGTATTCGGTAGGGGAATTGAACCCCTCTTGCCAGGTTGAAAACCTGGAGTCCTAACCGATAGACGAACCGAACATGAAGTACATTATAGACGAATTTTTAATATTTGTCAACTCTTACATGCATTGCAATTTTCAATACATACTAACGGAGGGTTGTCACTTTCCCATCCTTCTACACTTGTGTACTTATTATAAATTTCTAAATTTATTATATCTTCTAATGTGTGATGTTCTAGATTATTAAATTCTGGATCTTCTTTTAATAACTTAGACATTACTGGGTCATCAAACAATGCCCTTGACTCAGTATTTAGCAAATCATTTTTAATTTCTTCTTCTGATGGCTCTTCAAATTCATGCCATTCTTTCATATGTCTTTTATCATATGCATTACTAAAAAAACAACAAGGCCAAACTCTGCCATCCGATGCTACTTCCCACATTCTGTCACCTGTATCTGGACATATGCAATTAGAAGAATCTATATTATATTTGCTCATAATAATTTATCTGCTTTTAGTTTAGATTGCTTTGTTATCAACCCATGTGGTCTATTATTATATCGAATAAATGTTTTAACGTTTATCTCATTTGCTATTTTACGCATTGTTGGTATTTGTTGCCAATTCCATTCAAATATTATAAAATTCCATATTGCGTAGCCACCTGCTTTTGAAAATGCTGACATGTTATCCATTGCTTTCTGCCAATTGACTCCTTCTCTATATTTCCAATTAGTTTCATGCGTTGTTCCATCAATTGCAAAATTAATTTCTAACTCTCTTTTGTACTTATTTCCGATATGTGTATACCATTCTTTATTTCGAAGGGCACCATTTGTTGATATAATAACTTTCTTTGTAAATTCAAATGCAGTAGATATAAAGTCATCAATTTGAGGATGCATCATTGGATCACCAAACTCTCCGCAGAACTCAATGCTACTAAATTGTAAGTTAGGCGATGCAGCTAGTGTTTGCTTAAATATATTCAAATCCATATGTTTTAGGTCTAGCCAGGATTCTTTATCTCCAGTATATTCATTGGTTCTAGCACAACTACGACATCGTGCTTGACAATAAGTTGTTAATGCAAAATCAATTTTATGTTTAGCACCAAGATTCTTTTTTGTCACCGTAATACTCTCTTGCAAATCCATTTTCAATAAGCATATGTCGTAAACTTTTGCCATCAATAATGATATCGCCTAATACTCGGCCGCCGAACTTATCCCATTTATAAATTGCTACTTGAAGCGTTGTTGCTCCGTTCAACTGATCTTTAGTAAACTGTGATGCTTGTTCGCCCCATGCAGCCTCGGACTCGCATTCTGCTCTCCAGCTCTTTTCGGGAGTGTCTACTCCATAAACACGAATACTTAATTCCTGTTTAAGTGGCTCTGGCAAAAAGTCTGCTCTAAAGGCTACAGTATCTCCATCAATGACTCTAGTTATTTCAAAGTCGTAAACGACCATATCAACTTCTTTGGCTGATGTTGTATTTGCAAACAAGAATCCTAACATTAGCATTCCTATTACTACTAAACCTCTACCTATATTTCTATTCATAATTTAATTTCCTTAAATTTGGCTCCCCAAGCTGGGCTCGAACCAACGACAACCTGATTAACAGTCAGGTGCTCTACCAACTGAGCTATTGAGGATTATTTTGTATATACTTGTATTTATAAGTACTTGTTAAAGGTACTAGCATATAATTCTTTTTTACGCTTATATAACTTATCATAATCAATAAGAAATTTTTTCAATCTAAAAGACGGCATTATTTCTAAATAATCTAATATTACTGAAGGATGATCAAACCAATCATCAGTAACAACTATATGACTTTTTTCTGAGTTTGCATATGTAAATAGTGTATCAGTAAAATCTTCTTGTTGTTGTCTTTTTGTCTCAAATAATCTAGCATGATCCTCGGCGTCGATTAGTGTAATACTATCCATGCCTTTTTCTAATGCATCTGCTAAATCATGATGTGCAAAATTTAATTGCCACATATATTTCAATGTACCATTCTGAAATGCTTGATTGAATTGTTCACTATATTTTTCATTCCACACTTCATGCCAATTTTCAATATTATGTTCGCTAGCCCAAAGTTGTGTTTGGTCAGTAATGTCTTTTGTTGTTTCTATCCATGCAAATGCATACTGACTTATATAAAAAAATAACTGCTCCTCTGCACTATTATCAACTAGTATTGTTTTATCTGCTTTAATAGTATTATCTAAGTTTGCTAAATTACTAGTATAATTACTCCAAAGAAAATAATCAAACTGTGATTTTATTGTCTCATCAAATACTGATATAGGATCTACTATACCTTTTTGAGAATTATCTAGCAATGCAATAGATTCTTTATGTAATGAATGAAGCGGTGCTTTTTCATCTTCAATTGCAATAGCACCAATATGGTGTCCATTTGGCCTACAATAGCCTGTGTTGAACGCATATAAGTCTTTTGGACCTATATTAAGTTCTTGCGAAAGCCACCAGTGTATTGCTGGTGCACTTCCTGTATCATGTTGGTAAATGGATATGTCCATAAGTTATCCTATAGTTTGGTGGAGGTAAGCGGGATCGAACCGCTGACCTTCTGGTTGCAAACCAGACGCTCTCCCATCTGAGCTATACCCCCTATTTGAAATACTTAGCAAGCATTTCTTTGCGATCATGTGCTGATGCCATTTTATCAAGTTCACCTTGAATAGCTTCCATTACATCACTGTGTTCGCCTATTCCTGCGGGATTAGTTAAATATATTTCAACATTCATTTTGTGTAATTGAATTTCACCGTCTGCATGTTGTATAGCTGTTTTTAACATCTCATCTCTAAGTTTCATTTATATATCTTTCTTTTTTATTCTGTCTATTTGTATTTCCGATTACAACTTGTTACAGTTGGGCGTCCTGTGCCTCTCTCTCGTATTTTATATTCTCTTTTTATATGGTGCCGGTAGAATGATTCGAACACTCGACCTACTGATTACAAATCAGTTGCTCTACCAACTGAGCTATACCGGCATAATTTAACTACTCTTTTATTTATCAGTTAGCAATCTCTTCGTGTACTTGGATTACTTTATCAAAGATATCGTGTCCTAAAATTCCTTCATCTATGGGAGGGTCCAAATCTAAGTGTTCTTCAAAGGCTAGATCTTTCATATACGATTTAAAGATTGCATCTTTATCGTAGTAATCGTGTCCCATTATTGTAGTTCTGGAAACATTTGCTTTATATAGTTTCTTACGATAACATTAGTATCATTGTCTACAGATTCAATTGAAATAGATTTAATACCTTTTTCTTTAACTTCATTTTTCGCTAATTGTAATAATTCACGTTTATTAAGTCTTTGTATCTGTGTTAAATTAACTGCATTGCTCGTAAGAGCACTTAGTATATAATTGCCAACATCGAGTTCACTCATTGGAACTTCAATCTTAGCTTTAATGCGTTTTATTCCATCCTTGTATTCTGTTGCTCTCATTTTTTTACCATGTTAATATATTTAATTGTTTTATAATAAGGTTTTACGCTTATTAAGTACTACTATACTAGTAAGATAAGGTTTTGTCAACCGAAATGTCTTGTTTTCTACCAAAATAGTACATATTATAGTAAACATCTATTGCAATCATGTCGTTTGTTGCAAACCAGTCATTATGTACACATGTTGGGCCTTTTACATGTAATTCACCGTCTACTATCTTCCAATCACAGTAATAATTGTTACCTAATATAGTAAAATCACTAGGTGGAGTTCTATGTATAAGATACTCTGATTGTTCTTGTACTTTTTGTATTGATTCCATACTATCAAACACTGCATTAATAGTAATAGGTCCTATTTCGCTCATACCCCAATTAGGTTGCACAATAGCACCCTTGCTTACAAATGCTTCAATCATTTCCCATGTCACACGATCACTTCCACCTAAAATGCGTTTACCAGTAAGATCACAATCAGCAAATCCTTTGGTATTCATTAATGCATACATCTGTGCTGGTGCTAAAAATGTATGTGTATAATTTGCAAAATCTTTTAAAAAAGTAAATGCATTAAATTGTTGTACTTTAAATTCTGCACCAATACTGTATGCAGGTAATGTTTGTGTTAATAATCCTCCTGCATGTGTCATACGTGTAACTGTAAGTATCTTTGATTTTTTGGAAATATCCTGGGCATCCAATGCCACTTCAACACATGCTTTTAGATTGTCTGGTGTTCTGTGTACTACCTTGGCAGGGCCTGTAGTTCCACTAGAGCTTATTTCAACTCCATGTGTAAGCATATGTTTGTAGTCTGTCATTGTTCGTACTTAGCTAAACTATTATTAATCTGGTTATTAACTCTTACAAAGGTTGTACGATTATAAACGTCTTTTATATTGTCTGCACCCACATATGTACATACACTGCGTAAACCACCCTGTATCTGCTTTATAACGCTTACAATAGACCCTTTTGCAGGTATCATTAAGTCTCTTCCTTCGTTGGGTCTATACTCTTGTTCTGTTGGATTTGTGCGGTTGTACATTGTTGTGCTTCCTAATCCATAAAAGTTTACATATTTCTTTCCGTCAATTTCAACAATATTATCACATTCTTCTGACTTAGAAACCATACCGCCTACCATCACCATAAATGCTCCGGCGCCTATTGCTTTTGCAACATCACCTGCAGTAACACAACCACCATCGGAAATAACTCCCATGTCGTGTACTCTGGCTGCGGATGCTACATTCATAATTGCACTTAACTGCGGAACTCCTACACCTACTTCCGATCTTGTCCTACATGCAGCGCCACTTCCAACTCCAACTTTTAATAAGTCTGCACCTGCTTCGTGTAGTTTAGAAACAAGTTCAGGAGTAGCAATGTTACCTGCTGAAATTTTAATATGAGGGAATAAATCTCTGTAAGTTTTAACTGTGTTAACTATACCATCTACATTAGCATATACATTAGCAATGTCAACATTAATCAATCCAATATCTGGAAACTTTGTAACAACTTCAATTGTTTTTTCTAAGTCCCACTTTTGTACACCACTTGTAATTGCAATATATTTTCTATCTTCCATTTTACCAAGTTCTTCTAAATGTTCTTCTGCTGTATATTCTTTATGTATAAATGTAAACACTCTCATAGGAGTAAGGATATTTGCAATTTTATATGTTCCTGTACTAAGCATATTCGAAACACACACTGGCGTTGCTTTTGCACCAAGCCAATCAATTTCAATATCTACACTTTTTCGTGTAAGTGTTTTACTACTAGCCAATGGTTCAATAAGAACATCACTAAAGTCTAATTTAATATCATTTTTAATTTTCATTTTCTTATCCTAAATTATGTTTATCTTTTATTCGTTGTATTGCATCCAGTGTTGGAATTTTAACAGTTTTATCGTAATCAAATACTTTTGGTTTATTGATAAAATTAAATCCAAGTGCTGTTTGGAACATAAAGTATATATGTGTTGTGTTATACAAGCATTCTAAACTTCCGTTTTTAAATATTTCCATTTGCTCTTTTAGTTTCTCTGGAATAGGTTTCTTTTTCTGATCTTGCCAAAATTTTGTATCATTTCGTGTTGCTGATCGATAATGTAATATAGTAAAATCTCTAAAGTCAGTTACCATCTCATGAACGTATTTATTATACTGATCTATTGTCTTTTGTTTTTTAAATACTTTTATCAATTCTTCAGCACTGTAAATACTACAATGTAATGCAGTTGCTTCTAGTGGTTCGATAAATCCTGCACTTAATCCAATAAAAGCATAATTTACACCTGCTGTTTTCTTATAACATCCACTTGTGTACTCTACTACTTTAATTGGTTCAACATCATGTCCAAGATACTTTTGTGCTTCAGCAATTACTTCATCAGATGATGCATGCTTTGTACTGTAATTATATCCTGATCCACAATTGTTTGTTTTTGGAACTTCCCACATCCATCCACTTTCCATTGCTCTTGAAACTGTATACGCTTGTTTCTTTGCAGGAAGTAAAAATGGAACTGCGGCATTAATATCTAACCATTCTTCATAAGGTTCAAATTCATGTTCAACAAAATCTGCAAACAAACGCCTAAAGCCTGTTGAGTCTACATAAAAGTCTGCTGTGTATGAATCTTTTTCTCCGTGTAAACTTATTATCTTTCCATTATTGACTTCAACATCAATAATAGTATCAACTGTGCTAGTAACTTTAGTACTTTCTAAACACTTGTCTCTGAAAAATTGTCCTACATTCCTGCCATCAAAATGAAATGTATGTCTTTTAACTTCTGTAAAGTCTTGTAATTCATGTTTCATTAGAAATGCATTAATACTTACATCATCTACATCTATATTATCTTCTAATATTTTGTACATAATGTCAATATCTTTGTTTGGCGAGTGCTCAGGATTTCTTCTAGCATCATAATGCCATGCATCTACATACTTGTTAAACTTAGTTCCTACACCTTGCCAGTTCTCAAATAATATTCCTAACTTAACTGTGGAATTAGTTTTTTCTAAAAATTCTTTGTGGTCACCTTTAAGTATAATATCGTCTAGCGAGCCAGTTGCTCCTTCTCCTGTTCCTATAATAGGAACTGTACCACTGTGAATAACTTGTATTTCGTCAACAGATTCACTGCGTAGTATTTGATACGCTGAGGCCCAAGAAGCTGAACCGCCTCCAACTATAATAAGTTTTTTCATAATATCATTCCTTTTAATTTATTTTCGTAAATATTACAAACATCTTCAAACGCTTCTTCAAAGCAGAGTTGAAATACTAGTCTAGTATTGTTATCTTCAGTAAAATGCACATTATGATTGTAGCCACCTGTGTTTAATATGGCACCTTGATTATCATAGTTTATATCACATACAAAGTTTTCGTCATCGTCATAAAAATGTGTCTTACCACCGTTATTTGTTAATGGAAAACTAATAACAGTTTGTCTTGGCATATATAAATTTTCGTATTCGTTATATCTATTTTTGTCTTTGTGTATTTTACTTCCAGATTCAGTTACACGTAGCATCTGACATACACAATTTAGTCCTGTAGTATTAAACTTTTGTATAGTACTTGGTAATTTAAAGAAACTTATTTTATAGCTTATGTCTACAAATGCCTCTGGTGCATATGCTATTTCTAACAATTGCTCCTTAGTATTATCTGATATCATATAAGGTATTAATTTATAATACGGTTCCATAAACTTCTTTCATATTTTCATACTCAGTCATTAGTTGTTGAGTAATAGGTCCTGACTTTTGTGTTGCAGTAACTCCGCCACTTGAACTTGTTATAAAAACTTCATCTGCATTATTAAATTCTTCTTGTGATATTGGTAGTCTACAAAACAGAATGCCGTTGTTTCGTGCAATGTCTTCTACTACTGTCATTGTAATACCTTTTAGAACATTTTTGTCTGCTGTGTAAATAACTTTGTTTTTGACAATGCCTACATTAAATCCTGGACCTTCTGTAACATGTCCATCTACGTCTACAAGAATAGTTGTGTCTGCGTCTGTTGGTTTGTTACGTTGGCTCATTGTTAAGTCTAGCCAAGCCATATTTTTATATTCTTGCCCATAGTAATCATCACTGACTCTGTTTGTATTTGTATCTAGATATAAATTTACAATAGGATTGTTTGCAATAGGATAACTAGGCTTGATATACATAGCAAAATGTATTGGACAGTTTTCTATGTCTCGTGGATTACCGCTTGGTGGAGCGCCGCGCCATACAAGGAACCAAACAAACGCATTTGTAACATCATTTAGTCTTTTAAGTTCCTTAACAATGGCTAATCTGTCTACATCTGGTAGCTCTAGTCCATATCGCTTTGCACTGTTTTCAAATCTTGTTGAATGTCTTTCGTAACAAAATGCTTTACCGTTATAAACAGGCATAACATCATATGTAGCATCACAGTGTATAAATCCAAAGTCCAATATGCTTGGACCAATTTCTCTTAATGGCTTATATTCGCCATCTCTGTATGCTATTAAATCTAATACATTAGTCATCGAAATGCACCTTTTGTAATTGTGGGTCGTCTGGTAGTTTTTTCTTAAGAGTTTTTAACCTACTAATTCTCCATTCGAGTAATTTAAAATCAAGTACCCAAGGAAAAATTGCATGTATTAGACTTCCAATACAAACAAATAATAGGAAGAAAAATTCCATTATAGCAAGTTTGAAATGCCAAAGGTATCCAACAATTCCAGTTAAATGTTCGACATTTGCTTTATATTTTGCATCTATTAGATGCTTACGATTGAACCACATAGTTCCCTCTCAATCTATTTCTTCTTTTTGTATACTCATGTATATTCAGTTTCCATACTGTTTGTTGTGTATAATATAATTCCATATCAGCATGTTTTGATAATATTCCTTGCTTTGCAAGTAATCCCATAAGCCTATGATTGCGTGATGCTTTTCCATTTGAATGCTCATGATCTATGTTAGTTGTTAGGTATAACTCATTGCTAGGACACCATTCAATAAATTTTGGAATCATTTCACGTTGTGTAATGCTATTCCAGTCGCCTTTGCCTAGTCCTTTAAAGTTATCATTATGGGGTAGTTCACAACCTCTAAACATTATGCGCCATGCATTTGGTCCTACTTCTGGTAATGGATGACAACCTGCTACTGCTACAATTTCATTGTTTACTATAGCACAAAAATATTCACCTTGCTCTTTACACCATTCATATTTCATTGCTTTTAAACTACTGTTGTTTATATATTTTAATTCTTTTGCTTTACTACAGAATCTTTCCAACATCGAAATATGATTGTTAGTTATTATTTCTATTTTCATTTATTACCTTTGTTTGGTTGTTACCAACTAGATAAAGCTGCTCTAAACCAGATAGCAGTAGTGCCATCATAGTCTGCATTTGCTACATAAATGTAAGTACCGTCTGATGCAATATTACCTTTTTTATCTCCGCTCTTACCAATAGCACTATTAGGAACTGTTTGTACTATTGGACTAGCATTTGGTCCTAAGTTTGTTGTATTAGCAGGTGGAGTAGATACAACTGTTCCACTTTCTGTTAATCCTGTCATTCCTGGCTGTGCTACATTTTCTGCTGGGCCGCCTGAGCTAATTTGTTGTACTACTTGAGTAGTGTCTGTTGTATATCTTATTATTCTTCCACATTCATCATATACTGGTACTTGCTCTGATAACTGTACTGTAGGATCTCCATCGTTTTCTAATTTTGCAATCATTTCTTGTTCAAGTATATAATAAAAAATATTATTACCTGCTGAGTCTACTGCATAACCTTTTAAACTATTATATAACGCTTGTAAATTACTTGCATATTGTTGACTCTTTGCTAGAGTCATATTATCCATATCTACTGCTACACCAACTTGTGTGTTTACCCGTGTACTTGGTGCAAAAATACTGCCACCGTTTGATTCTGTTCCGCTAAAATTGTTCTCAAACTCAATAAGATTTTTGATATCATTACTAAATGCATTTAGATCACTAATAATACTATTTCTTAACGAAGTAGGCATTCCTAATAGGTTATCAATATTATCACCTAACTGTTTTAATAATCCACCAGTAAACAAGTTTGGATTAAATTTACCATCACTGCCAATACATCCACCAATATCACTATCTAACATAGTTCCTAATGTATCTAATATATCTTTACCCGCACCTGTAAAACTTCCTGTTGCATCTTTTAATACGTTTGGAATAGCACGTGGAACAATGGGTGTACCACAGAAGTTAATCATGTTAGCAATAGCGGCAAACTCTGCCACTGCGGCATTAAGTCTACTTAATGCATTATCAATGTTAGTATGTGCTATGAATTCATCTAAGGCAGCTTCTGCTTCAAGTAACGCATTTTTTAAATCTGATAAAGCTGAAGGTAGTTCTGGTATTAATCTGCCTATGTTAATTTTTAAACATATTTGCAAATTAGGTAATTTTACACCGTTACCGGCTAGTAAACTACATATAATTTCTTTTAAACTAAATGATTGTGTTTGTGGAGTAATAGTTCCATTATTTAGGTCTACATCAGCACCAGTAGGAATGTCAACAGTAGTCCTATTGATATAATCACTTGCATTTTTTACTCCATCTACAAAATCACTCATGCTATGCTCCTATATGTACATCTGGACTACCAGAGGTTGCTGATGGACTGCAATGAGGTCCGCCCGGTAATGGACATAATGAATCGGATGCAGCTGAGTTGCCGTTTAATACAACCAATACTTCGCCAACAAATACCTTGTTGCATGCAGCGTTTAGTTCACCACCGCCATGTGTGTTCGGATCATTGTCTACACTGATTGGTCTATTATTTACAAATACTCTAGAGTTGTTTGATGCAGTTGTACCTGCACCGCAACTACGTGAGTCTCCATTTCTATGAACCTGTGGCACTTGCTATTGCTATTCCTGTACTTTGTTTAATATACATTTCACTGGCATCCTTTGCTGACTTAACTATGCATATAATGTTATTTATCTTTAACTTTACTTTGGTGTCTGGTGCAATTGTAAACATATACGGAGCTAGTGCCATTCCATTTTGTGCTGCAATTAAAATATAAGGTTTAACAACCGTAACTACATCTTCGTTTTCATCTTCAAAACGTGCAATCATTTCTTCACCCGAAGAAAGTTTAATACTTACTACATCACTTACTTTATACTGTGCTTCTATTAACATATGTTATCCTTTATAATGAATGTCCGGTACCATTGTAACTTGTATCTTCAATGTACTTGACTAGTTGATCGTACCCACCTATTTTGTTGCCACTAACAACAATCTGTGGGAATGTTCTGGCAGTTGGAAATTCTTCTACCATAACTTCTCTTGTGAAATCTTTATCTAACTGCTTGTATTCGAAATCTAAACCTCTAGACTCGCATAACCTTTTAGCGGCGTCACAATAACCGCATTGTGTTTTTCCATAAATTGTAATCATAAACTCATCCCTGAAAATGTGTCTTCACCTACGTCTTTTTTCACACCACCAATAATATAAGAACTAATCTCTGTTTCTTGCGGTGCTACTTGTACTTCTGCTCCACTAATCCATTTTTGTGTCCATGGTAGTGGGTTTGCTTGTGAAGTTGTATAAGGACACTTCATGCCAAGTCCTATCATACGCTTACAACAAATCCATTCAATGTAGTCGCTCAACAACTGTGCATTAAGACCAATCATTGATCCATCCTTAAACAAATAGTTTGCCCATTCTTTTTCTTGCTCAACTGCATCAACGAACATTTGTGTTACTTCGTCTTTACATTCTTCTGCAATTTTTAGGAAGTCTGGGTCTTCTTTTGTTAACACTTTTGATAACAAGTACTGTGTACTTGCTAAGTGTACGTTTTCGTCACGGGCAATAAACTTAATAATCTTAGCATTGCCTTCCATCTTTTTAAGTTCTGCAAATGCCCAAGAGCATGCGAAACTTACATAGAAACGAATTCCTTCTAAAATGTTAACACTATTCATTGTTAACCAAATCTTTTTCTTTAATTCATATTCATCTACTTCAACTATTTTACCGTTTACTTTGTGTTTACCTACACCTAATAATTGATAATATTGAGATAGTTCAATAAGCTCATCATAGTATTTTGAAATGTCATCGCCACAGTCGGTAATTTCTTTACTGTCCATTAACTCGTCAAATATTACAGTAGGATTAGAGTAAATGTTACGGATAATGTGTGTATAACTTCTACTGTGAATTGTTTCACTAAATGTCCAAGTCATAATCCAATTTTCTAATTCTGGTAAACTTGTAATAGGACCAAATGCTTCAACTGGTGCTCTACCCTGTACACTGTCTAGTAAGATTTGCCTTTTGAGATTAGCAGTAAAAATGTGTTGCTCATGCTCTGTGAGATTTTTAAAATCTTGTGAATCTTTACTAACATCCACTTCTTCAGGACGCCAAAAGAATCCTAACTGTTTATCAGTTAGTTTATCAAACTGTTTGTATTTCACAGTATCATATCGTTGAAAGCCTAATTGGCCATCTAGAAATGCATTACATTCAGTGTGGTATTTTTCATTTTTTGTGTTTAAAATTGTCATTCATGTGTTTCCTTAAATTGTGCAACTATCACAGTAGTCGTCATATTCATCGTCTGATTCAAAACTATCTCTTCCTAATAGTTCTTCTTTATTTTGCTTATCAAAATCAATTTCGCCCTGTCCGTCAAATGTATTGAAGTAATACAATTGCTTACCACCATACTTGTAAAACATTACAAGATGTTGTAACATGACACTCATTGGTATCTTTTCTTCTTCATAGAATTCTGGGTTATAGCTTGTATTAACACTGATACCTTGATCAATATACTTTTGTAATACTGCCATAATTTTTAAGTAACCTTCTGGACTACGCTGGTCCCACAGTAGGTCATATTTGTTCTTTAAGCGTGGATAACCAGGAACCACTTGCTTTAGTACTCCGTGTTTACTTTGCTTAACACTAACAAATGCACGTGGTGGTTCAATACCGTTTGTGCTGTTGCTAATTTGTGCTGATGTTTCAGCAGGCATAAGTGCCATTAGTGTACTATTGCGAATACCTGTTGCTTTAAGTTGTTCACGCAAACCTTCCCAATCTTGTCTTTCTTTGTGAGGTACTAGCTCATCTAATTCTTGCTTGTATGTTTGATTAGGAGTAATTCCATCGCCGTATTTTGTTTCATATATACCATCAATGTTTCCTTTATCAATGGCCAAATCTGCACTTGCTTTAATTAAGTAATAACTCCATGCTTCTGCCCATTCGTCTACTAATTCTAATCCATCTTTATCAATATCTTGATAATTTAAATCATTCTTTGCTAACCAAAATGCAAAGTTAATAATACCAATACCCAATGGACGTCTTTTTGCTGTGCTTAGTTCTGCGGCTAATACTGGATACTTTTGATAATCCAATAGCTCATCTAGTCCACGCACTGCAAGTCTACATACTCGTTCAAAATCTCCTGGAGATTTAATGTTACCCCAATTAATTGCACTTAATGTACATAAACTAATTTCTCCATGTGTATCACTGAAAAAAGATAATGGTTTAGTAGGCAAGTTAATCTCACAACATAAGTTGCTTTGTTTAATAGGTGCTACTTCTGGCTTAAACGCTCCATGTGTATTTGCATGATCCACATTCATTAAGTAAATGCGTCCAGTGTTTTTGCGTTCTTCCATAAACTGTCCAAATAGTTCTGCCGCTGGCATAACTTTCTTTCGTGTTACTGTACGCTCTGCTTCTTCATATAATTCTTTAAATTTGTCTTGATCATCAAAAAAGGCCTCATATAGACCTGGTACATCCGATGGTGAAAATAAAGTAATATCTCCGCCTGTGAGTAGACGTTCGTACATAAGTTTATTAAACTGTACTCCATAGTCCATATGCCTAACACGATTGTCTTCTGTACCTTTGTTATTTTTGAGAACAAGTAATTCTTCTGCTTCCATATGCCAAATTGGATAATATAGTGTTGCGGCTCCGCCTCTTACTCCACCTTGTGAGCAAGACTTAACAGAACTTTGAAATAACTTATAAAATGGAATAACACCAGTATGTGATGCGTCACCATTTCTAATTGGACTTCCTATTGAACGAATACTTCCTGCTCCAATGCCAATACCTGCTTTTTGACTTACATACTTTACAATAGCACTACTAGTTGCGTTAATGCTATCAAGACTATCATCGGTCTCAATAAGAACACAACTAGAAAATTGTCGTTGTGGTGTTCTGAGGCCTGCCATAATAGGTGTAGGCAAACTAATGTCAAAATTACTGATAGCGTCATAGTATTCCTTCACATACTTCATTCTAGTTTCTTTTGGATATGTAGCAAACAACGTTGCAGATATCATCATGTATGCAATTTGTGGTGTTTCGAATATTTCGCCTGTTACACGATTTTGTACTAAGTATTTTCCACGAAACTGTTCCATGCCAACATATGTAATGTTTTCATCTCTGTCGTGTTTAATATAATTGTTTAATGTATTAATTTCTTCATCGCTATAAACGGAGAAAAAACTTTCATCGTAATGTCCTAGGTCAACATTTCTGCGAGCAATCTCTTTAAGATGAGGAGGCTCAAAAGATTGATAAACTATCTTTCGCAAATGATAGTTAATTAATCTGCCTGCTACCCATTGATAATTTGGAGTTTCTTCACTGATAAGATCAGCTGCTGCTTTAATTAATGTTTCTTGAATGTTTGCACTTTCAATTCCATTATAAAATTGTAAATGACTTTTTAATTCTACTTGACTTGCACTTACGCCTGTTACATCGTTGCATGCATAAAATACTACTTTATGCATTTTCTCTAGATCTAATTCTTCGCGAGATCCATCACGCTTTACTATTGTTATATCTTTACTCATTCGCCATCCAATTTCTTTCGTTTATAATCTTAGTAAGATTATTTTACCAAGGTACTTACTTGTATATCAGCAAGTACATTGAATTCATTCATTACTTCTTTTGTGTTTATACTATCATAATTATAGTTTAAAATATGCATATCGTCAACCAAAACTATTAGCTTTATCTCACTATTTTCCACATTTTGTACATGTAATATTCTACAAGGAATATCACTGTAATGCAGAGTATATGCCATACACAAACCTACAACATTTTCATCGTAGTTATTTGTATTTAACAAGTCCCAAGGATTAGGCCATGTAGTGTGATCATACGGATCAATAACTCTAGTACCCAAGGGCGTAGTTTTCCAAAAATCAATTACAACTCTTAGTTGTGAATTTCTATCTGAAACTTCTACTATTTCTTTTCTTAATTCGCGCCACCTACGAAGTCTAGGTTTCAGCGGTAATTGCCACGTATCTTTCATTTAAGTTACTTAAATGATTTTTGTATGTATGTAAATTCGTGTGAATTTGTTACATCAGTTGTATCAAATGCTAAAAGCCATTTATCGCCATCAGCTGCTAAACTAAATTCAACAGGTACTGTTCCATTGGAAATATCGTATTCATCTTTAATAGACGAGTTAGTAGCTGTTCCAGTTTTATCAATTAATATTTTTAATGTACCATGTCTAAATCCAGTTGCAACTGATAATGTATAATCAAGTGTTATGCTATCTTTATTATCAATTAAAAATGATACTTCTTTGGTTCCTGCAATAATATTCTCAGGAGTTCCGGCTGCTTGAGCTTTAGCAAATGTGATTGTTTTTGGTGGGTTTGGAAATGCTTCCGCATTATACCCAAACTCTCTATTATAATTAAAATAAACTATATCATTAACATCGGGTACTCTGTTTCCAGAAAGAATTAAACCATCAACATTTATTTTTACTGTTTCATCTTCAAATGAAATTAACGAACCAGGGACTTCAATATTAGTAGTCGAATCAAATGGATCAATTGTTATAGAGTAAGTAACTTCATTTAATAATTCAATAAAACTTTCAGTAATAGGAGTACTACCTACTGTAAATTCATATTGCCATTCAGTTAATGTACACGTACCTTTAGACCCTTGAATAGGTTCCATTCCCATAAAAACCTTTTGTACATCAGTTGCCAATCCTAATTCACCAGGAAGTAGTTTTGGAAGCTGTGCTATATCGCCTTTACGTGCAGTTATTCTTGCTTTAGTTACTGTTGCCATAATTGTTTCTTCCTTATATTAATGTATTTATGATAGGCGGTAGAATTTTTCTAACCTTTGAGCCCACTTTATTTCCCAATCTTTGAAATCATTTGTGTCACTTTCAAATAGTTGCCATTCACAATCTCCACTACACATAAAGATAGCAATACGGCTAATATCAGTGCCATACATCTCGTTGTGTGCGTTTGCGTATGCGGCGCCTTGTAGGAAATAATCATCAATCCATTCACGCTTTTTAGGTTTATTTGTTTGTTTAAAGTCCATAATAGTTGCTTCGCCTTTGTATACACCAACTAAATCTGTTGTGCCTGCATACAATTCTTTTGCTACTAAGTTTACTTCTGTACCCCATATTTCATCAACATCATTTTCAATGTTATCCACAACCACTTGTGCCATTGCTTTAGCTTGTTGATGTACTATATTGTTTCCTGGGTTATATGTTTCGTATTCGCCTAATGCCCAATGTTCTAATATATTGTGCATAACTGTTCCACGATTTGCAGCAGTTGTTGTAATACGCTGTGCTTCTTCTGTACCAACACGCTTACGCCAATTTGCTAACGCTTGTCGCTTTTCTGCTGGTTGTGTAGCACTTAGGATTGTTGTTACACTTGGAACTGGATCGCCCCAAGGATTTTGATATAGACGTTTACCGTCTACACTAGTTCGTTTAAATTCTTGATATGGGTATTGATTTATAATTTTAGGCATACATAAAGTATACTATAATTAAGACAGGATGTCAACGAATTTAGGCAAAATATAATTGTCAAATACCCATTTATTTGCTTTAGGGCTCCAATGGTTATCATCTTCACTAATGATTAAATCATTCTCCAATAACAGTTTATCTTTTAATACATGGATATCCAGTGTTCCATCACTTTCATAGAATTGTTCTTGTACTATTTGCCATATATTAAAATTCTTCAAAAGATAAAGATATGCACTGTCTACATTTTCGTCATTTGGATCTTCTAGCAATTCTAGTTTTATTATATGTTTAAAGTTATACAGACTATCCATGTTGTCATACCAATTTTTGTTAAAATTTTGATAAGCAGTTGACATAGACTGTGCAGACAGCGCCTCTTTTATTGATTTTTCAATATGTGCTGGTGCAGGTGAATTTATATTACGCACTACAGTATCGCTATGAACTGAATACCAGTAATGACAAGAATATGCTAGATTTGTGTAATTCTTATCTACTTCTTCTGATATTTCAAACATTCCATCTTTATCACCGTAGTGTTGAAATGTTCTATGATTGAATGTTCTGTTAGTAACAACCACATCAACATCTTTCATTTTTGCATCAACAATTGCTAATCGAAAATAATCGTAGCCTCGTCCGCCTAATGAATAATTAAAATATTGATGTTGTGGGAATTGTTGTGCTAGTAAATAAGACCAATGATTTTTTCCTTGGCCTTCTTGGTCATAAGCTGAGAAGCTATCCCCAATAAATGCTATTTTCATATTAAATTTCTATTTCTGTTAGTCCGAATTCTCTGTCTAAATATTTGTATTCTACTTTAACTGGATCCCAAACTTGAATATGTTCTATTACATCGTTTGGATCAAACGGTCCACATGTGTATACGTCTAGTTGTATTAGTGCTGGGTCAACATCATTCCATACGTGGCATGCGAAGTGTGATGTTTCAATAATAACAACACAAGTTGGTCCATTGTTACCTGGCATATAATCTATGTTTGCTGATATAGGACCTTCTAGTATTTTCATACCAATTTTGTCCACGAGTTCGATCATCCACTCTTTGAGTTCAGATTCAATTGGTGGCTTATTTGCTTCAATTCTTAGGATGATATGCTTATGTACTGGCGAAAGCATACTACTACCAGTACACGTACCATTTAAATGTTCTAGAAGTAACTGTATTTGTTAATCGTTCAATCTTATAACCTAAATCTGAGAAGTGTTTTATTACTTGCTGCATTTGATTTTGAATAGCACGGTCAGTTAATGTACCTTGCCATGATGCGTAATAGTCTACACTAGTTGGATTTGGAAGTGAGTACACACCTGCTACAAATCCCAATGAAGCATTTGCTGTTCCGGCTCCAATTTCATATGACCATGTTGCACCTGGACTATCTTCTATTGTTAGTACCAAATAGCCTGCGTCTTTTGAAGCTGTCACGCCTGGAACCGATGCATCATTGATGTCTGAGATTATTGCATTAAGTGATGTTCCAGAAGTACCTAGTGTTACTGTAGTACTATCTATAATAAGTGTGTCACCTACGTTAACTGTGGGGGTGTTAACTGTACCAATTCTTTGTATACTTGGTGTTGAAACTGTCATTGTAGTACCATCGTCAACTGACGCTTCAAATTTTCCTAGTCCACTTGCAGTAATAATAGCTTCCATGATAGCCTGTGTTTCTTTATACACAATCATATCCTGTGATGCTTTTGATCTTGCCTGGGCTGCGTTTAATCCTACACTCATTTGCTCAACTCTTTATCTACTTGTTTCTTAGCCATTGCTTTGACTTTTTTCTTATTTTTTTCTGGGTCAACTTTATTTAGGTTACTAGCACCCATACTTGCAGTATTAAAATACACTATACCATCTTTAATATTATTAACAATAGGTATGTTGTCTAATTCATCAAACAGTGACTGGTCGTCAACATCTACACCCATTGCTACTAGTTCTCCAACTAGTGTGTCAAGTGGAATGCTTTCAACTCCTTCGCTACTTAATATAGACAGTAGATCAATTACTTTTGAATCTACTACTGATATTTCAAAAAGATCAGTGTATCTCATAGTATTACTTCTTTAATACCGCGAATGCTTGTTTTAAAATTTCTTTGTTAACTTTACCATCGGCCTGTGCTTCTTTTACCATACTTAGTGCTTGGAGATATGCATCTTCTTTCATTTCTCTTCCACCGTCGTCTGTTTCTGCACTTGCAGCATCGGCACCTTCAAAGTCGTCCATTTCTGGTTCTACTTCAATGTCACCACCTATGTCATCAAGTCCTGCATCCATACCTGCATCATCCATTCCCATGTCTGATTCTGGTGCTTGACCTTGAGCTACTAAAACTGCATCTGCCACTTGTGCGTTTGCTGATTTTACTGCTTCGAGAGCCGAGCCAATTGCCGCTTCTGCTGATGCATTAAATGTATCTGCTTCTGCTGTACCGACTTCTTCTTTCATTGCATTTGTAATACTCATTAACTCTTCTACTTGCATACTAGCTAAATTTTCAGCCATTTTCTGTAGATCGTCTGCCATATTTTTTGCTGCTAAAAGGACTTCTGCTTGGTCTAGTTCATTTTCCATTATTGGATTATTTTCCATAGCTGTGTTTATACCTTCCAGAACTAGCAATAACTTCTGATATTGCTTATTGTTTACTTCTACACCACTTTCACGTAGTGCTTTGATTTTTGTTTCAGTAACTGCTTTAACTTTTTCTAACTTGGCGTTGCCAGCTGAAAAGTCAAAACTCATACCAAATACTTCTTTAAGTGTTGAATCTAATTTGTTTAGATTCTTTACGTTTAATTGTTTTAATTCCATGTTATTACCCCACTAGAGTTTTTTATTATATATTGTATTTATGCTCAAAGGGTACTTTTGATCTGTTTTTTGATTTCTTTCATCTTATAAACAGCTGCACCTTGTTTTGCCATTGCAATATCGTGTTTACTGCTCTCTACAATGGTTTTGCACTTCATTTTATATGTTGCTGCTTCTTGCAACGAACTTGCGTATCTGTTATCTAACTCTAATAGTCTATTTACTTTGCTATCATTATTAAATAGTAACCCTTTTACAACACCCATTGCTGTTTCAAACAATGCTAGTTCATGGTGAATAATTTCATCACCTTCTTTAATATTGTAAAATGTTTTCTTAATGCCTGGTACAATGGTTGTCTTTTCCATTGTAATTTCATAATTGTTTACTCTAACCGTATCGCCTTTTTTATCTATTGCTGATAATTCAATGTCATTCTCTGATTCTTTTACGATATCTTTAGTAACTTGCGTTGTTGCTTCGTCTAATTTTTGTAAAATACTTAGCATACCTTCTGCATTTTTACTAACACTACCTAATATAGTAGGAGATGGTTTATTTTTCTCGTTTTTAACTTTTTGTGCAGCAGTTGGTTCTGCTTCGGCTGATTCGTTTAATTTAGCAATGATATCCATCATTCCTTTTACTTCTTCTGTTGGCATTATAGGCTCCCTTTCATACGTTCATAATATACTTTATTATTCTCTACTATCTTCTTAACAATATTTTTGTTAACTAGGCTTTGAATTAGGTAAACTTCACGTTCTGACAAATCGTCTTTGCATGTACGTTCTAATAAGTTTTCGTACATTGCACATTCGTGAAGTGAAATAAATGTTGGGATTCCGCCTGGGGTTTCAATGCTTTTCATTTATCTCCCCATTGCCAATTGTTTTAGGCGTTCAATTTCTTGTGCGTTTATATTTGCTTGTTGCTGACTTTGATTTGCAATTTGTGAATTTTGAGCTCTTTCTATGTCATCTGGATCTGCACTGCCGGCTCTGTTGGCGCCTTGTCCAGTTGGTTGTTTATTACCACCAGCTACTGTTCTAGGTAAACTGGTTGAATCTCTATTAGCATCTTGGTTGGCATTATTTGCACGTCTGTTTGCTACATCATTCTGTTCTTTACCCGCTCTAATAGTTGCTCTACTAGGTTGTGCTGTAGATATTGTTCCATATTCATCTAATTGTGTTTCGTCTAGTGCTTTCCATTCATCATATGATAGATAAATGTCTGTGTCTGGATCGTAGTAACTACCTTCTTTTGGATCGTAATAAACTACTTTGCCACTACGAGTTTGAAAAGGACCTTCTAGTCCGTTACGTTCTTGATATTTTTCTCTGTCAATACTAGGTAACTCTGACCATCCTTCGTTTACTGCACTTAGGTCTATAATTTCTGAGAAAGCATCGTTGTCGTCTGCTTTCATACTATTAATAAGTTTTAATGTTTGTGAAAAGGATAAATTTCTTAACTGTTCTGATACTTGATCTTTTGTAAGTTCCATTCCGAACTTAGCATTTGCAAAGTCTATTACTGTATCAATTGTACTATTGTTTATTACATCCATTATACTATCCTCTCGCTTTATTTAGTCTTGCTACAATACGACTAGCTGGATTTAATCGTTTTGTTCTTTGTGCTTTTTTCATCATTCTAGCACCTTTTTGTGCTCGTGTACGTCTGAGAACATATCTCTTTTTTAAATCTATAGGTGCGGCACATTGCTGTGGATTTGACACCGGTCTTCCTTTTCGAGGTCCTACTGTACAACGAAACGCTCTACTAACTTTATTACCACGTTTTCTAAATATTACTTTTGCTTCTGAAACAATAGTATTATATGATTCGTTTAATAACATGTTACCCGCCTACTAACGGTGATACGGTTTGCAAATTCAACAGTAATAATACTACTGTAGAAAGCAGGCCTGCTATTACTGTTGCTGCTGCGCCAATAACTAGCTTGTTACTAGACAGCGTACTTGCTGTCTGTTTTTCTGATATCTTAGCCATGGCATCAGTTAACGAGTCCACTTTTGACTCAAGTCTGTTTAATTTTTCTTCTAACACGCGATATCTCTCTGCACATAAGTCTACATGTGCTTCTAGGTTCTCACGCTCAAGTCTTGACTGGTTCATTGCCATATTTTGTTCTCACAATCTTTAGCAGCGTCTTAAAGAGCTGATTTAATATAAGTACATCCTTGCACTTATTGTATTTATATGTTTTGTCTGTATTTAAAGTATGTGTTTTTATTCACAGACGTTGTATCAATAATTTCAGGATTAATAATTGCCGTTTCATCTAAAGTAATATGAATTGGTGTCATACTAAAATCCTCTTCTAACATATAAATGTTATTATTTTCTTTCATCCATGCATCTGCTGTTTCACTTGCAAACGTTAAGATCCATATATCATGTAATCCAGTAATATTACTACCAAATTCATAATTAGATACATCTTCTGCATCTAATTTAGCAACACTGCTCAACACAGGTTGAGATCTTAAACTTATACTTTGGATAAAAGTATTTAAATTTTGGGCTTGGAAGAATCCTTTTGCATTTGCTTTAGGACTAACTATACCCGAATCTGTTATATCTATTAACGTATATATCACATAATAATCTGTTGAGCCTGTTAAAACCTCTACTGGTCTACTTGTACCCATTTTATTATCCCATGCCGGTTAACTTACCAGCTGTGTAGCCTGCTGCAAATGCAGCTGCTCCGCGAGCAATACGTTGTTTAATTGTTTTCTTTTCACCTTGTTCTAGATCTAAATTATTTTCTCCTGAGAACTTCTTAAACAGTGGAGTTAAATCACTGCGTCTTGCATTTAGTCTATAATATTTGTTTAGTTGTGTAGAAGCAAGTTGTCGCTGTTGCGTTGTTAACCCATTCCAATCACCTACTAATCTTCTGGCTGCTCTCAATTTTGGATCTTGTATAGCTAAGTCTTTTTCTAACTTGTAAAAGAATGCTTTTGCTTGTCCAGGATTTGCCTGACCAGTTTCAATTTTCTTTAAAAATTGTTTAATTTGTTTATCATTAAAGTTTACTTTAGCAAGTAACAATTTATCTGCTTCTGAATCAGCTAACCCACCTGGCTTATTTAATGTAAACATTGTTTGATAGATATCGGTTCCACTAGGACTAGCCTTGTTAAATCCTCCATACATTCCTGTTCTACGTGCATATTGTTTAGCCACTGGTGCATATTTATAATCATTTGACATAGCGTAAAGACTTAACAGTCCTACAAACAAATGATCTGTTAATCCTCTAGCACCTTCTGAGCTTATTTGTTGTCTTGTTTTAAACATACGAGCTTCACCCAATGACTGGATAAATGACAATTCTTTATTATCAGGTGTCATCTCATGTCCACCCTCCATGGCTGCGTATTGTTGTAATGTATATTTTTGTTCACTCATTTTTTATTCTCTTTTACTATTATATCACAAGTATCACTAGCATATGTTTTAAAATAACGTGGAGCAAATGCATGTAAGAATACTGCACCTGCGGCAAGTTTTAGTTTCCATGCAATACTAATTGCATGTTTAAAGTGTTGCCAGCGTGTCATATCCGCCTCTTCTAAATGCAACTTACATTGCTTACTTAACATTTAGTTGTTCCTTGCCATATTTGCAGCCGTAAAGCCTGCTCTGTTTACTAGTTTAACATCTTTGTCTACTACATATCCTTCGCCGCCTCGTTGGCCGCCTGTGTATGCTTCTACATCAGCATCTTGTGAATCTAATGCAGTAATAATCATATTCTTAACTTTCATTGTTCCTCTAATAAAATTAAAGGTTGCATTAAAGCCTTCTAAATTAGCATTTATATATTCACCTAGTCTTTGTTTTTTAGGTGTTGATAGTTTACTACCGTCTACCCATTTCATAAAGTCTGCGCCTAGTTTATCTAATCCGCCTGTCTTAACTGTTGCATTAATATATGTGTAAAGTATTTTACCAAAGTCGGTCATTTTTAATTCTGGTGGTACATTAAATAGTTTATCAATTGCGCCAGCATGTTTTCCTATAAATGCATCTAATTCGTCTATTGCAGGAATATCTACACCTGGTGATTTTTGTACCATTACAGGTGGCATAATAAATGTTGGACCACCTTGGAAACTTGACATATCGACGTTACTTTTTTCGCCATCTAGTCCAATTGCCATATGTACAACAACACCTACGTCACTGTCTGCAATCTTTTTACCAACTTCACTATCTAATTTTACCTGGTATGTTGTTGTGTTAGGTTTAAATATAAACTTGTTATCTTTTACTTCTGGTTTTGTAAACCAAAGTAAATCTCCGTGTACATAGCCTCTAAAATCTGCTGGTACTGTTGCTTCTACTTTAGGCCAAATCTCTTTCATCTTGCCTGCAAACGCTCCATAATCTTGTGGATTTTTTGCGTAGCCTGGACGATTCTTTAACATAGCCTCTAATCCATCTGCACTAGTAACTTTACCATCGTATCCTTTGGCAGTAAATCCACTCTTATCTGTTAATATGAATTCACCCTTTTCATTACGGCCAAATATAACCGCAGGTGAGCCGTCCCACTTAACAGTGACAGTATTAGGTTGTTGTTCTACTTGATGTAATGTTGCGATGGCTTTTTTTGCTCCAGCACTTCCATCCCATAAAATGAGATCTTCTAAGTGTTGAATACGTGCATCTTCTTTTAAGTCTTCTGCAGTTGGTGTGTATAACCCTTTGCCTTTTAATCTAATATTTCTTATGTTTCTAGGTTTACGCTTTTTAGTACCTGCTAAAATATCTTCTATTTTCATTTTGGACCCCTAATCTTTTTAACACCTCTGTTAAAACGTTCTGGGTCCCTATTTTTGATACTTAACATGATACGCTTGGTTAAATCCTGAGCAGTATCGGCATCGTAGTTAGAATCAATCATCTCTAAAATATTGATAATGCTACTGATCGCATTGTTTCCTTTGCTTTCAAGTAGAGCTGTTTTGTCCTTTTTGGGTGCTAAAGAGTTAATTTCCTCTAATAAGCTACGAGTACGTCTTTTCATGTTATGTCTCCAGTAATAGTTACCTTATATAGTATTTATCTATTTATTAACTATTGCTACGTTTTAGCATACTACGGAGTTTATCATGTCCCGATATAGTATTTTCTACAACACTATTTTCTGCAATATTCTTTTCCTGATGTGTTATTTTGTTTTGTGCTTTAATTTTGTCAAAGACTGCACTAGGTTGATTCATAGTAGATCCTGCTTCGTCTTCGTCTAAATCCTGAATACGTAAACCACCAATATCAAACTTCAAGTCAACTTTTTGTCCAACACCACTACTGCTTCGTGTTTTCATAAATTGTACTTGATATCTGCCTCGTTCACGCATTGCTTGGCTTGTAAAGATACCAATAACATTATCTGCTGTCTGAATCTTACTTAAACCACCTGAGATATGACTGTGATCAAACTCTACTTCTTCTACTGCTGCCCTGTTTAACTGCGATGCAGTTGCAAACAATATATCATGTTCTACTGCAAAATTACGCATTTCTTCAGATACAAATTTATCCTTAATAAACAAATCACTTGGACTTACTTTGCTCTGTGCCGGCATCATTAAGTCTAAGTAGTCAATTAGCACTGCATCAATTTTTAAATCATTTTTAGTTTCATATTCACGCATATAACTAGTAATTGCATTAATTGTAATACCATTTGGTAATTGTACAATTTGTAGTTTACCTGCTTTTTTACCTTGCATACGCACTTTTAAGTCTACATCATCTACATTCTTAAATACTTCTTTTGTATTCATGCCAGTGATCATACTATCTAATCGCATACTAGATAATTCTTCACTAAGCTCTAAACTTATGTAAACAACATTTAATCCTGCAATACTCCAGTTTAGTGCTAAATTCTGTAAGAACAAACTTTTACCACCACCTGATGCTGCTGCAAATATATTTAATTCGCCTCTGTTAAATCCGCCATATAGTTTTTGATCTATATCTCTCCAACCTGTGCTTTGTCCACCACGAGCATTTCTTACACGCTCAATGCGTTCTGCTGGTGATTCCCAATAATCAGTACCCATGTGTTTTGCAAGCCCAATGCCTACTGCTTCTTTAATTTTTCTTTCTACTGGTCCATATTCACCTTTTTCAAGTAAATCTGCACTCTCAAGTATTGCTGACTCAAGTGCTTTATGTTTACAAAAAGTTTCAAACTCGTCAATAAACCATTTTTGATGCCTGTCATCTACATCTTTTAATTCCTGTAGTTCAAGTCCTGTTGTTGCTAGTATTTGATCTCGAGTAGGTAACGCACTATAGTTCATAGCATGTTCTTGTATAAACTCTACACCTTTTCTTAGTTCTCTATCAAAGTATAATGGATCAATAATTCCATTAACCCTAGAAAACAAGTCCTTGTCTTGTGCTAAAAATTCTACAAACAATCTTTGTAAGTCTATGTTATATTCTTTTACTTGTTCATTCATTTAAATTTCCTATCCTAGGTTTTATTAGTTCTTTCCATATTCGTTTATGACCTGCTTCATTGGGATGACCACATTCGCATAACTCATCATCCTGTAAATCAAGTAGCATATCAGCATTGTAAATCCAGTCATTGCCAAACAACAACCATTTACCTAATAGTTCTTCACCAAATTTCCTATGTAAGTTAAACTTAGTGTCATTATGAAAACTTAGTGCATGACTGTAAATCCAAAATTTTACTACTGGGCATCTTTCTTCAATCTTAGAAATAATAGCCCTATTACATCCATATGTATCTATTGCTTGATTAACACTCTCTACATAATTAATTGCCCAAGGTAATACACTTTTTTCTTTAAAGTCGTCATTAATACTTTCGCTTGTTGCACTTTTATTATAAAACGGCATATGTTTTCGATCAATATAGTCATCGTCTCTATCTTGATACATATAATAAAAATCCTCCCATGACGACACTTCTGGATTGCTCTCATCATGTATACGTTGCCAGGGTATATTAATTGTGTCTTCTATACTGCGTCCTTCAATTATACATAAGTCCCATGTTTCATGTGGATTATCTGCCATATATGCAATTACAGTCATTAACTGATCTTGTGGTGTTGTTCCGCTTCTTGCAATAAGTGTTACATTATATGATAAATCTGTTGTAAAGTAATCATGCCATCTTCCTTTATTAATTCTTTCAATATAATTGGGGTTTTCTTGTCTAGTGCATGATGCGGCACTATGACTAGTTCCTACAATTAATACTTTTTTCATTTGCAATACTTTCTCATCATTAATTCAATTTTTGTTTTGTTACTTTCAACACTATTAAGTATACTACTTATTGTATACAATCTTCCGTGTTTTGTCAAGCTATCTGAGGCATCTTTGCAATCTTTCCATTCAGGAAATGCTACACTCCAACCATGCTTAATAGCTGCCTTGCACATTAATTTACCTGCCTCATCTGCATCTGGTAATATTACAATTTGCTTTTGTAAACTGTGCAATATATCTGCTTGTTCGTCATTTATGTTATTACTACCTATTGCACAACCATCTGTAACAATAGCATCTAGTTGTCCTTCAGTTACAATAACAATTTCTTTATCTGCTGTTTGCCTATCTAAACCATATACAAAATCTTTTTTAGGTTGCTGATTATAATACTTTGGCATTCCTTCAGGAATATTATTGCCTGCCCATCTTGCAGTATAACCTACTACTTTGCCTTTGTATGTAAATGGCAATATAAATCTTTTACTGACTCTACCGTGTTGTTTGCTTGGGCTCCACATAAACCTATCATCTGTAATATCAAATCCACGATCAGTTAAGTACATTACTGCATTTGTCCAATCTTCATTTGGTTCTGTAAATTCCATAAAAGGTTTAGCATCTTCTGGTAGTTCTTTTAAGTCCCAATCAATAACTAGGTTTTTACGCTTTTCAGTTTTTATTAATAGTGTTGCTACATCTTGTTCTCGCAATAGCTCAAGTTGTATGCGTTGTATATCTGCCTCATCTGCACCTAATGTTGTTAACAGTTGTTTTAGTCTTACTGTTATCTTGCCTTGTGGACTCCAACCTGTTTTAAAGTTGCAATTAAAACAATTGTATTGAAATGAATCTTCATTAAAGTGAAAGCCGCCGCGGCCTTTAGTGTCTGGCCTTGCTTGCCCATTTCGTGTACACATAGGACAGTTGCCACTAGTCCAACCACTTGGACTAGATCGCCAGTTACTAGGAACCAGAGTTCTAACGTATTCATTCATCAAAGTCATGTGTATATATTACACTCTAACTACGACTTTGTCAAGTGTTCCTGCCGGTTGAGTGTGTTTTGTTCTAATGTATTGTACATTTGTACGGAATGTCCATGGATCAATTGAGTTATGTCCATTATATGGATAGAATGTTTGTGTGTACGACCCTAGTGTGATATCAAACCAATCTGATTCTGTAGGATTTTCACTTAATGCACCCTGTACTGTAAAGTTTCCAGTATAGCCTGTTCCGTATACTGCTATTGTAATTAGTCCATTTGGTTTGTTGTAATAACCAGTGGCCTTTATTGCACTACTAAAATAGTATGTGTCTGCGCCAATTACTTTTGAAGTAAATGAATCAGCAATTTGTGTGTTTAGGGGTAATGCATCGCCTTCTTCTGAACATTCTACTGTAAAGTTAGGACGCATATTTAAGTCACAAAATAGAGGTAATACTAATCCTTTGTCGTTTGTGTAACTAAACACAAGATCGTACAAGCCTTGCGAGAATAACGCACTCTCACCTACTGTTAATATAACTTTAATACCACCTGCTTCGTAATCACTTATTATAGCTTTTTTACTTACAACTGTTGATCTATCTGTCCTGTCAATAAAAGATGCATTAACTGTAACGCCTTGTAGCATTATTGGTTTTCTATCTTGGTTCTTTACAAAGAAAAAGAACTGTGAATCAAATCCACGAAATAGTTTTAAAAACCTGTAGTTTAATGGACTGTTTACTGATGTACCTTTAGAACTAGCGTATTTGCCTAGTCCTGGTGCTGATCCATGATCTTCTAATGTGTAGAGATCCCCTACTTGATTGATATTATATGCTGATCCGTAATTTGACATGTGTTAGACTCCTGTAAAGTATTTATCAAAATCTTCCAAATTTTTTCTGCATAAATAAAAGTAATGCAAACAAAACATCAGAAGCTTTTAGACGAATATCCGTTCTTAACCGTTATAGAATATGCAGGCAAAGAGTATCTTGGCATAGTCCAAAACATAGATAGTCATGTTGCCAGTGTGTATATCTACGAACGCCTATCTAATACTAAAGAACGAGTTAAATTTTTAGAGTTAGGTGAAGAATGGTGGTGGGAAACAAATAGAAAACTACCTATAAACATTGCATTAATTAATAGATGGAACTTTGCTCATTGTGTAATGAGTTTTAATGTCAAACAATTGGATATAGTAGCAGGGCCTGAAGTTAGATTAAGTAATAGTATCACTAAACGTATAAAACGTAGAAGTATTAATCTTGTAAAGAAAAACCAGTAGCTAACATATTTAATTGTAATACAATAGCCATTGCATATGCGTGAGCATGTGCTTTTTTAAAGAAGTAATCATCGTTAGTTGGTTTTACCCATACATCTTTATTAATAGTATCCCAATCCTTACCTATCAAATGTCTTTTAGCAGGGCGTATTACTGCTAACACGGCTGCAAGTTGAGATACACTTGCTGGTTTCATTTGGCTTACAATATTATGATGTTTGTGAATGTGAAAACATTGTTCAACTACTTCTTTGTGTTCTAACAATTCCCACATAGGTTCTTTGTCAAGTAATTCTACTAATTGCTTTTTAGTTTTAATATTTTTATACAAACTAACATTCAGAACATCGATTTTAAAGTAGCCCATTTTTTCTGCTTCTTTATGATCTATTGTACTAAGTCCACTAAATGGATTACTTGGAATATCGTGAAAGTATACACCCGTATTATGCTTTACTTGTTTATTATTATCTCTGGCAATCATTGCTGGTATGCCTTTAATTATTTTTAACAACTGATCTCTGTCAGCAATGTCAATGTCGATATCTGTATTTACTATCATATTCCTGCTTGCTCCAATATTCCTTCTACCCACCTAGTATCTTGTGGGTTAACGCTCATAGTACGTTGCCAGTAATCTATTTCTAAATAGTCTGTTATCATTTTTAATTGTTCACCGTTGAACCTGTCAATAAGTCCTTGTGCTTCTGTGCTGTTAAATAATACCCACGGTGATATCTTTCCACTACAAATATGAAACACTGCTAAACTTGGTGCAATGTCATTAAAGTATCTATTGTATGTTGTATTGTTTTCTTCAGCCCAAGTTTGTAAAAATAATATTGTGCGTTCTACACCTCTGTCAACTGATTCAGTTTTTAAACGCTCTTTCATCCATCTTGTAAATTGCCTATCCTTGCCCCATATATCAAGTCGCACACTGTTCTTTATTAACCAAGTGGTATAACCCGGTACATCATCGATCCCAATGTCGCGACAGTAATAACCAAACTTGCAAAAACTAATATAATATTGGCTTTTTGCAAAATCTTCGTAAGTTTTATCATTTTTTGAATTTGTCCCTATCTTATAAAATAATTGATATGCTCTAAATCCAAGTTGCACATGCTTCTCGTCTTTTTGCATAAACCTTCTTTTTTGTTCGCACAGATGTACTGCTAATGTGTTTTCTTTCTTAAAAGATTTACCACAGTATTGACATTTGAACATACTATTTTTTCAACAACTCTTTGATTTGTTTTTTATCCATACCGTGTTCTTCAAACAACTCAACAAAATCTTCTTTTGTTTTAGTACTAATAAAAATTTCTACTTCGTCATCATTTAAATGACTGTAATTTTCTACAACCCACTTTTGTACTTTACTTTTCTTCATTGCCTTGCCGGGTGCTATCCAAGGATGAAATGTGCTTTTACCCAATCCTACTAATTGCATCAGTTGATACTGCAATTGTGGATGCTTGCGTAATTTATTAAAGTGTACATTAACTACTTCGTTGGTCCATTCTAAGTAATGCTCGCTGAACATCTTATCACCGCAACTACTAGTATAACGCATCAGCAACCATATGCCTACTTTTTTCTTTTCTTCTTCTGTTAAACTATCATACCAGCTTCTATCTTTAGTATCAATAGATCTCATTTCTTCTTTGATGTTTAATTTATTTGACAATGATTACTTCTCCTTCAGTTTCTATCCAAACCTTTGCGCCACATGATAATGGCTTGTCTGGGCTATATACTACTTTTGAATCACCCTTAATAACAACTTCGTGTGCGTAGTTATTATTTTTAGATGTTTTACATGTTAGTACAGGTTCTCTTTCGCCTGTCTTAGCATTACGTTTAACAACGTGTTGATTAACATGTATTCTAGTCTTCATTGTACTACCAAAGTTCGCTAATGTCAAGTACTTCTGGTAACTTGTTTGCTTCTTTTACAAATAATACACAGGGTGAATTTGGTTCATCACTTAATGGAACATTTAACAAATGTCCAAACTTTAGTTTAGGTGCATACCATTTTACATCTGTATAGATATTAGTAATATTTACATCTAAATACTTTGGAGTAAAACCAGTTAATGGATTAAATGCAAATACACTAAACCCTCTGTCATTTAAACTCATTAAACTTAATACTTCTGGATTACCGCATTCTGGGTCACAAATTACAATGCTCCAATCTAATGGCATAGTAATAGAATATTCACCTATTTGAATAACTGCCGCTGGTGCATAAAAACTTTCTAAGAACACTAGTGGAATAAAGTAATAATCAATGTGTCCTGGATTACTATAATCTAAAATGCTGTATCTTAAATCGTCTATTGTTTCTGGTATGTCATCTAGTTCATACGTTTCATTCTCAACTGTTAATATTTTCATACTTATTCCTTATTGCCAATCTACTTTATCAATCGTAAATGGATAGTTTGCTTCTTTATAAAACTTCTTACGCTCTGTTAAGTGTTTTTTACTGAATTTTGCTGAACTGGTAATATCCCATATTTGAACATTATCCTTATCTTCAGCTTTACGTATTCCACGACCAATACTTTGAATAACTCTAACAAAACTTTTACCCGGTTCTATTAGTACCAAATTAAAGATGCGTGGTATATTGATTCCTACTGCCGCAACACCATATGTTGCTACTACAATTTGATTAGTTCCTTCATTGATATCATCATAATGATCTTTACGATCTGTTGACTTCATTGCGCCACTAACAAAGTTTGCTTGTGGAAGATTATCACAAATCAATCCGCCTGCTTTGATTCTATCTACTAATACAAGTGTATTTCCTGATTGAGAAACCTTTTCAATTAATCCACTCACATATTCCATTCGAGCTTTATCTGTAGTAAGATATGTTAGCTCGCTTTGGTAATTATTATATTCTACAAATTCTTTCATTTGTACAACATTAACATGACATTGACTAAGTACATCCATGTCTTGTAGTTCACTTGCACTAAGTCTGTTAGTTACTTCGCCTAAACACGCTTGTAAACTAACCTTCTCATGATCCGCTTTAGGAATAGTTCCTGTTAGACCCCAACGCAATGGAATGTGTGCAAATTCTTTTGTTAATAAATCTTTTAACACATCTGCTTTAGCTTGGTGTACTTCGTCTACAATAACACAAGTTACATTTTCAGTAAATTCGTGTAAACTAAGTTCATCAAGTCCATCACGGAAACGCTTTCTAATACTATTCAAACTTTGCCATGTACATATAGTATGGGTATGTCCTATTTGTTTTTTGTCGCCGAAGTAAACTCCAACGTCTAGTCCTAAGTTAGCATAATCATCAGCAGTTTGTCTTACCAAATCTTTGTTTGGTACAATAACTATTGATCTTCCATACTGTTCTACACGTTCACTAAGTGCTGCAGTAATTAATGTTTTACCTGCACCAGTGGCAATTTCTTGTAAACAATGTGGTGTACTTAAAAACTTGTTTACAATAGTAATTTGATAGTCACGAAGTGTAATAGGTTGTCCTGCCATCTGATGTTTTTCTGGCCACAGTCTATTTTGAAATGTTGTTTCATCTACGGTTGGAAAATCAAAAGTGTGTACTTTTCTAAGATCATCAATGTCAATATGATATCCTTGATCCATTATAATAGGTAATACTTTGTCTAGTAGGTTAATGTATGTAACACCGCCTACTGTAAAGTAACTTTGACATCCATCCCATCTGCCTAACTTGTATGCTGGCACATGAAAAGCATATGGTAAAAAGAACTTTAATTCTTTTTCACATTTTCTACGAGTGTTTACATCAAGTCCTTCGACTTTACAGTTAACTTCATCTTTAAGAATAATTTTACATTTCATACTAGTATAATACACTATTGTATAGGATAAGTCAAGCTCGAACGCTTGATTATGTTAGATATTTTAAAAGTAAATAAAGACAGAACAGTGTAAATGATATTGATACTGTTAATGATATCCAAAAACCATTTTGTAATACCATGTATGCAAAGATAGGAAAGAAAACTAAACTTACAACTACAAAGTAAACTGTTTCCTTTGCCAGTTGAGCAAACACTTCTGGTTGTACTCCACTAAGATGCATAAAGATAACACTTATTACACTGCCCAATGGTATTCCTAATATTAATGCACCCATGGTTGGGTTACCTTTTTCGGCTGCAGTTACTACACCTGCTATAACTAGCCCACCTATGATTGCTTTGATTAAGAATTCCATATGTTTATTTATGTCATAAAAAAAGCCCCGAAGGGCTTTTCTAAATTTTATTTTATGCTCTACGCATACATGTAACTTCTGCAGTACGTTTCCACTTTTCTTCACCAAAACTCTTTTTAAGATCTGCAAGTTTGGTAACCATACGCAAACTAATTTCACGCATCTTTTCTTTGTTATCAAACATGAAGTTCATTAAGTCTTCTTGTTCATCTTGTGTAAACTGATATTCATTAAGCATACCATCTGCAACAATCTGCTTACAACGTAATACTTTTTCACGCATTGTATCCATTGTAAGATCTAAGTAGTGACATCTTGACATAATAGCCGCTAAGTGATCTTTAATCTTACCACGTACATTATCAAATTTAAGGTTAGTAATAAAGATAACACTACCTTGGAATTCGAAAGTATCTGGAATTCCTTCACGTCTTAGCAATGCACTATCTGTATTCCAACTTAGTTTACGTTTCTTACAAGAATCAAGTGCCGCTTTAAGCAAGTTAAGACTTGTCTCGTCATACAATACTGTATCACAATCATCTAATACAAGAACACTATTTTTGTCTGCGTTATTGTAAAGTACTTTGTACAAACCAATTGCACTTGAGGCACCTTTGATAACTTCAAAACGCAATTTGTTACCTGCTAGTGTATCAAACAAACTATTTTTTTCTAGTACTTGTTCAACACCATATGATTTACCAACTCCTGGAGGGCCTGTTACAACCATGCCACGCACAACACCATCAATTGACGCTTGCGTCATATCATCTAGTATACTAAAACGTTCACGCATACGCTCGATAATTTGATTATCAGTTTCATTTGGATTGTCCTTCACATTATTAGGAAGAACTTCTACAATTGTCTCGCCTTTACGATTCTTGCGAGCCTTCTTTAGTTGCATTTGTGCCATTTATTAAACTCCTGTTTTTTATTAACTATACTTACAGTATACAGTAAGACATCTTACTTGTCAACCTTTTATTTGATCTTTTATTCATAGATTTGGGCCCAATACAATAGAGGGCCCAATAATCTAGTTTAGTAAGTATTATACTAATACTCTTTTTTTAGAAATAGTGTATTCGTTAGTTTGTCTACCAACAACACCTGTTTCAACTGTAGTTGCTTTTACATTAAAACCTTCGTCTCTTAATTCAGAAAGTCTTGCACCCGGAGATGCTATGTCTAACTTGTGTCTCAAGTCGTCCATAGTAAAAGATTTACCTGTACCCCAGAATTTAGCTAGGATTCTTTGATTTTGAGTACCTTCTTTGAAAAATTTAGTACCCACTGCTTTTGTTTTTTTAGTTTTTGGCATTTTAACTCCTTTTTTATTAATTATAATAACTTAATGTTATTGTTAAGTATAATATATATTAGGAAGTGGATTCTGTCAACCTTTTAAATAAAACCCTATAATTGTAGGATTTTTACCCTATTTACAATGGTTTCTTTTGCATTTGAGTACTTTGATAACTCATGTTTGTTAACTGTACCACGAATTTTAATAGTTTTATCCGAAATAATATCACTAATATCCGGTTGATCTCGCCACCAAAACTTAATAATATCCTTTTCAGCGTAAATTGTAGTAATCATATAAACATCACTAGTTTGAATGAATTTAACATCTAGTACTTTTACATTAATATCGTATCTTTTACCACGATTGCCAAAATACATACTACTATGCTTTAGTGCAGACATCTTGTCGTCAACTGCTTCACGCTTTTTATCAATTACTACACTATGTGGTAAACTAGCAATAATACTTACTGCAAATTTATTAACTTCTGGGTCAGATAATGCTTTAGCAACGTTTTGCTCAAAATTATTGAGGTTGTTAGTCATCTTTTTGATCATTAACTTACCATTAATACTATCAATAAGATTATTAGCATTTGTAATTTCTTCTTCAGAGAATGACATTTCTGGATCTTCTAGAATATCAACAATACAAGTTTTGTTATCTCGTATTTCAATGGGATTTCCAGATTCTGTGTCTGTATCTGTGTAACCTTGTCCACTACGAACAAATCCTTGATCGTTATAAACTAAGACTGCTGCACACATTACATCAATAACTGTAATAGTTGGCCATGGTGTTTTTTTCATTTGAGACTCCAGTGGTAAAGTTGAATAATTAAACATTTCCTATTTATAACTATAGTATACAGCAAGATGTCTTACTTGTCAACCTTTTTATAGTGAAATATCTTCTAAACCTGCTGCACGTAATTTAACAACATTATTAATTTGGAATTGTTTGGCTTCTAATGCCTTAATAATGCCTATGTATTTGTTTCTTACCAAACTAAAATCGTTGATAAGATATTGTAAATCTACTACATCTTGCTCGCCGTCAACAAACTTGTCTGCATCACGCGAGCTAAGTGCTTTATTGTAGTTTTCTAGAAACTTACGAAATGTTTTGGATCGTAATGTACGCATTTCAGTATGTAGAAACTCAAGTATTGCTTCTACTTCTTGTAATTGATTAAATCGATGTTCTACAATACCAGGCATATCTCTGCTCTGCTTTTCTAGTACACCTTTCATACTACACTCAAATCGTGCTTCATCAATTTGCTTTTCATAATGAGAGATAGCCGCAACTATCTCTCCTAAATTTGCTGTAACTTTACGATACCATACACTCATTAGTATTCTAACTCCTCGTCATCTTCGTTGTATTCGTCAAAAACATCTTCTTCTTCTTCTTCTTGCGATAAGTGTTCTTCAAGTGCCTCACCTAAGTATTCGCAATGATCAGATATTTCTTTATATGCCGGTTTTAGTTCAAACCCGAAGTCGAGAAGCTGGTATATTGTTCTTCGAGCAAAGTCTGGTTTATCTTTATCAGCTATAAAGTTTGATGCTTCATCGTATAAATTAAAAATAAACTCAAAATCTCCTTCATCAAGATTCATTTACCACCTCCGTTGTATTTTCTTCAATGTTATCCATAATTTCTTCTTCTGCATCAGCTACATCATTGTCATATTCTGACATGACGATATCCAATGCGCCGTCCTTATTTGCATTCCAAGGTTTACGGAACATTTTAATTACTTCACCTGTTACCGGGCTAATGTATTCTAAACTGTTTCCACTTTTCTTTAACAAACCTTTTGCTTCAAAGAAGTCAGTCAAGCCACTGTATGGGCTCATACCTGTTTCATATGGGATTTCAACTTGTACACTTTCAAATGGTTTAGCGTAACGAGATTTCATTACTTTACATGCTGCTCTAATACCAAATACTTGTGATGTTTTGTTACCGTCTGCATCAACTTTTAGTTTAAGTTTACGCATTGCAATAACAATACTTGATGCATAGATAAAGCCTTGTCCACCTGAGATCTTATCATCTGGATCAAACATATCTTGCGATGCATATGTATGGTTAGTTGCTAGTAGTCCTACATTGTACTGTCCAAACATATTAACTGTGTTACGAACTAATGAAGTTAGTGCTTTAGGCTTACGACCCATATCACCTTTCATATCACCTTTGTTAAACTGATCAACATCAGTAGGTGTTAGTAACATACCCAACGAGTCAACTACAAACAATACCTTAGGTCTGTCTTCGTCTTCTGCTTCGGCGTATTCTGCCTTGTAATCCTTCATAAAGTCACTAATTGTTTTAGCAACATCATCAATCATACTCATGTTAAGTTTTAATAGTTTTTCTGGTGTAGTATCTACATTCAGTGCGTGTAGCCATTTCTCATCTAATGCATTTTCTGTGTCAATTAGAATAACAAATATGCCTTGTTCTTGTGCTGATCTAACTACATTACCTGCCGCGATAAACGATTTACCTGCGCCTGATTCTCCTGCTAGAACAGTTACCTTACCTAGTGGAATTCCTTTGTCAAATTCGTTACTGATAAGTTTGTTTAGTGTGTAATTTCCTGTACTAATCCAAGTGTCAGGGTCATTGAAGCCTACGCTTAACCCAGGAACACTTTTAGTAATAGCTTTTCGGAATTTACTTACGTCAAATGGTCTTGCCATAATGTTTTTTCTCCTATGTTAAAGTGAGGGCACTAAGGACCCCCACTCAATTTATATTACTTATTGCTTACGATTTCTAATCGCTGCTAAAATGTCTTGAGCACTTGCTTGCCCTTCAACTGCTGGTGCTGCCGTTGCCATTTCTGGTTCTGGCGTCATATCAACTGCTGTTGGTGCCGGTGCTGTTGCTTGTTCAACAACTGGTGCCGCTGGTGCTGGCGCCGGTGCTGGTGTTGGAGTAGTTGCCGCTGCAACAGGTTTTGCTCCTGTAGTAGCTGGTGCATCTACACCATATGGACGATAGTACTGACCAAAACGTTCTGGATCATACAACTGTCCATCAACACTTGCTTCAAACATTTCAAAGATAGCGTTTAGATGTTCTGCATCAGGCTTCTTAGGTAAGAAGTCATTTAGATTGTGCAGGTCGTGTGTTGCAATTGCATCACGTTCTGTTTGATCTAAACTACGTTCTCTACGAGCCCAATTAGATGTTGAATAGTCAGCATATTGACCTTTGGTAGATTTCTTAATTACGAAATCTGTACCAGCTTCATAGTCTGTAGGAATTTCCTGGAATTCAGGATCCATTAATGCTGAACTAATGATTTTATAAATTTGAGGTGAAATAACAAAACGTCTAATAGGATTCTCAGGTACTGAGTCTTCCTGTAGATCACTTTGTGTTACAAAGCCTTGGAAAATGTAACTACGCTTTTTCCAATACTTACGACCCATGTCTTCCATAGTAGGGTCTTTAAACCAAGGACGAATTTCTGCATGTACTGGACATGTATCTCCCCACATTTCAACACAAGGTACTTGTATTGTAACTGGTTTGTTTTCGTCGCCGCCTTTTACACCTGGAAATGATAGACGGATCATCTGACGTTCTTTCCAAAAGAAAGTGTTGTCGGGATCTGCGTCTGGTAGGAATCGTAGTGTTGCACTACTGCCTTCTGGAATATTCCAGTGTGTGAAGATAGCGTTATCGCCGCCACCTTGTGATGAGCCTGAGCTCTTAGTTTCTTGTGCTTGTAATTTTGCACGGATTTCTGCTAAAGATGCCATTATTAGTTTCTCCTATATTAGCCTTTATTTGTAACAAAACTTATAGTTCTGCTTTGTTTGTGTAGCTAGTGCTACTTTGCCTTTGTGTAGCTCTTAACTACTTTTGCCTTTAGTTGCCATTACAGTATATAATAAATTGTGCCTACTGTCAAGCACTTTTAAAGAAAAATTATGCAATCTTTCTTCTTAGATTATTTAACGTAGCTTCAGCAAGATCTTCCATTGCTGGTTCCTTTGCCGGAGCCTTGTTATTTTTGTCTAAATATTTTGCAATTTTGGCCAATAATACAACATGCTCTTTTGGCAAGCTATACATTTCGCCTGAAATTTGACTTAGTAAGTTAAATACTTCGTCATTTTTACTGTTCATTGCTAGAAAAGATAAGTGTGATACTAACTTAGCCATTGCACCATTACCACCTGAGTATTTAATTGGATCTTCATTATCAGGATGTTCTGGATCATTTGGATCAATGTTAAGTTTGAAATCTTCCTTGTTTTTAATCATATCGTATAAACGATTCATATTACTTTTAGTTAGATCTGTCATACTGTCTCTCTCCTTTATAATACGGGCTACTGTTTCTAAGACTGAATCCATATTTGCAGTCTCAAATGTATTATACATGAACTTGTCAGTTAAGTCAACCGATTCTTTATCATTGTCTTCTACAATCGCAGTAGTAGGTGCTTGATAGTCGTTATAACCTCTTGAAGTCTGTAGACTCTTAACTGTGTTCTTAAATTCTTTTAATTTTTGTTTAACTGCTTCAACAATGTTTACATTGCTTTCGTTAGTTAATTTGTTTGTACGCACATGTCTCAAAAACTGTGTACATTGTGCTACTTCTGTACATAAAGTGATAATTGATTCACCAATTGCATCATATGGCGTTCCGCCATTGCTTACATGGTTGGCCATAGCTTTAGCACCTTGTAAATACTTGTGTGGGAATCTAAATCTCTCTCCTGCACTGTTTTCAATAAACAATGCTTTGATGTTACGTGATCTGCTACCACGCACTTCTTCATTAACACCTTTTGTATGTTTAATAATAAGTTTAGTGTTTTCTGGTAATTGAATATAACTTGTTTTCATACTACCTGTTGCAGGTGTATAACCTTCGCCTAAATTATTTGGGCGTAATTTTGGTTTTACAGTTGGTTTTACAGTAGGTCTAATATTTTTAAATTTAGGATCTTGCATGTTGAAAGTATCTCTCCATTTAGGATCTTTAATTTTAGCAATAGTTTCTGGATCCATAGCATCTGTACCATAGTTAGGATTACCAATATGATCATAACCGCCGATCATTGAATCTGGATTTTCTCTTGCACCAGTCTCTGGATTTGTGTATGTGCCATATCCATTCTGGTCGGCAATATCTTTTGCAATATTAAGAGGTAATTTAGCTAAGTATCTGTTAATTTGTATTTGGTTTTCAGTGCCTAATACATCTTTAAATCCTTGCATTGCACCGTCTAATTCATTTTGACTCCAGCCAATACCATCTGCATGTCCAGTTCCACTTGCATCAAAAGGATCATCTACACCTCTTGTTGAACCTTTATGAATTAATGCAGCATTTGGGTCTGTAATATCTTTAGGGGACATATTCTGAGGATCTTTTGGACCAAAAGAGAAAGATCCCTTTCCTGGAGCTTCTGTAATACCAGATAGTTCTTTTAATCTGCTTACTTCTGATTCGTAGTATTCTTCATCTGGTTCGCCAGCTGCCATTTCTTTACAATCTGAACATCTACCATGTCCATCATTGTAGTCCATTAATTGAGCGCCACAGCAATTACTTACTACGCCATCTTCCATTTCATCACCTGGTGAATATGATTCAGTTTCTGCTTCAAGTAATTCACCTGATGCTAAAATATCAATTGCATGTTTAATATCTGTGTTTTCCATATCCACATGTGGTATTGCTTTTAATATAGCTTGCACTTGTGGCATACTCATAAATTCTTCATCATCTGTATCTATTTCATCTGTGAATTCATAATATGAACTATCAGTCATTCTATAGTTATCTGCTTGAATTTCTTTAGCATGATCAACTACATGTGCCATAAATGCCTCTACTGAATTTCCGCCTTCATTTATCGATTCAACAAATACTTCTACCATGTCATCGCCATTACGCAATGCACCTTTTTTAACTTTTACGTTTTCTTTGCCGTATTTTTCAATTGCTTCTTCTGGAGACATACTAGTTTGTTTCCAACGCTTTTCTGATTCATTAGTTTGACGCTTTTCTGCCGCACACTCATCACATGTATCAATGTCGCCGTCTGTTTCGTCTTTAATCCATTCGCAATCTGCACAACCTTGTGTGCCTTCGTTTGGAGCTTCTGCAATACCAGATAGTTCTTTTAATCTGCGGACATCTTCATTTTTTGATTCCAATTGAGCAATCATGTCATCAAATGTCATATCGTCTTTTTTGTTCCTCAATGCGTCAACTACTATTGCTAATGTACGTTTTGCTAATTCATCTCTGTCTCTAGTGGCTGTTGTCATTTCAATCCAAGTCCACTCATAAATCATTTGCATCACTTCGTCAACACTTTTGTCCCACATCTGCGTGTGTTCTTTCCAGAAGTCTGTGATCTCGTAATAGCCTGTAACGGCGCTTGGTTGCATGTCTTTCATTGCCTTTTCAGTACGGTCGTCTTCTTTTACTACATCGTGAGCGAAGTCTTTTAATTCAATATTCTTATCAAATTTTCTAATGTTATATTCTGCCATAGCGTTGTGTCCTGCCTTTTTAATACTATTCAATAAATCGTTGTGTTCATTAAAATTGAAACTAGCTCCTGCTTGTACAACTAGTTCAACTCCATCTTCTTCTTCTCTAATAGTGATAAGAAAATCATTATCATATGCGTAAAATCTCGCTGATAATTCAGGATCTAATGTTTTATTTCCCATTGGATCAAACAATTTTATTTTAATGTTTGCACCCTTTAGAATGTTAAAAATCTCTTGTGATAGTTGCATTGTATAGTATTCCTTTAATGTATTTATCAATTATTGCATTATAATAGGCTAAACGGCATTGGTTCCATCCCGTCACCATCTTCAAAATCGTCGTTTAGGTAATCAAACGCATCTTCTTCATACTTAGATACCTCTAAACTCATACGTACAATTAAGTTAAGTGACATTACAAGATCATCATGCTCGCCGTCTTTAGCAGCATAACTATTGCCACGTGCAATAAATGTTTTTAATTCTCTTAATAGAGGTTTACTTGCTATTTCTAGTTTTTCTGTCTCAACCCAATATTTTAACTTAGCACATGCATTTATTTTTGCTTTGTGTGTAGTTGTAAAGCCTCGTCTATAGCGTTTGGCATTTCCGTGTGAACGTGTTTCACTTAAAAATGTACCTGGAAAGTTTTCTTCGCCTGTTTCTTCAACAACAACTAGTGCTGCTTCGCCTAATGTGTTGTTTTCCATACTGTAATATATTTCACAATCACCATTTGTTTCACTTTCTATAAACTGTGCTATTTCTCGCAAAATTTTTATCTGCCCTTGAACTGTTGTTCTATTATGCATCCATTCTGCTACTTGTTTCATTCCTGGCATACTGTATACTTGTATAGCACTATTATCGCCACCTGTACCTAAACTAGGATCTAATCCTATCATATATAATTTACCCTTAGCAACTGGTGTGTACCAACGTACTTGTCCTGATATAGCGTATGGATCCCGAGCTTCCATATTGCTTAGTTTAATACTATCAATAAGTGTTTCGTCAAACGCAATAAATTCACATTTGTGTTCACGCCTGAATCTTTCTTCACCAATTTTACCTTGTTCAACATCTGCCCATTCTTGATCCCTATCTGGATGTACTTCCCATGTAGCTAGATAATGTGCAAAACCATTAATACCTGTATTAGTTTCCATGCCGTGTTCGTCTTGGTTCTTATTAGCATCTCTCCAAATCTGTGCAAATTGGTCGTCATCCATATTTGGTGTTGATGTGATAATACATTTACCACCTGTTGCTAATGTAGGAGAAAGTGAGGTCCAAAATTCTTTTGCTATGTTAGGTCTAACAAATGCAAACTCGTCTAAGTATGCTAACGATATACTCAAACCACGTCCAGTATTTTCTGTTGTTGACTGTGCTACAATACGTGAGCCGTTATCAAATTCCAACGATCCTTTGTTATATGCAGTAACACCAGCTCTAATAAAGTCAGGCAGTGTTTCGTACGCAAAACGTATACGTTGCATAATTTCACTAGCACCACTATATTTGTGTGCTGCTATAAGAATAGTTTGATCTGGATTAAACATTGCATACCATAACAAGTATCCTGCCGCACATGTACTTTTACCTGTTTGTCGTGCGAGCATACTAATACTATATCTATTATTGTGATATGTATCTACTAGATCTTCTTGGAAATCATATAACTTAAATTTCATACGACCTTTAGTAGGATGCTGAATAAAACAGTGTTTCTTCATAAAGTGTTTAGGATCTTGTGAACATAGTGCAAGTTCTAATAACTGCTCTTCTGTGTACTTTTCTTTTTTATATGGGGTTTTAGTTAATTTTGTATCGACTGCCATTAGTATCTCCCAAATGCCCAGTGGCGTTCTCTACACCACCAACATTCTCCACAATGTGTTATCATCCAACTAGGTTCATCTTTGTTGTGCCTTGCTTCTTGCTCGCAACTACGAGTAAACGGAAAAAGTGTTTCCATTAAATCAAAATGTTCATATAAGTATGCTGGCATGTGTTTATCTACTTTTATTAATGGCATCCATCTTGTTATTCCATTTTCATATTCTTCTATTATTGGAACAGAATGCCCTGGATCTCTTTTAGCAAATCTTCCACCATCTTCTAAGCCTGGTGTATCTAAACTAGGATTTTGCGTAGTACCGTGTATTGTGAAAGTAATATCATGTAACTTTTTTATACTTCTTTCAGCTTCATCTATTTCTGATCTAATTTGATCTGTACTATAAAATGAATAGTGACTTTTAATTAATTTAGTTCCTGTGAGCTGGAGTACTTTATCGAGTACCTTGGTACTCCAGTTCGCATTGTACCAGCCCTTAATAGGATTAGCTGATGTTATAACATGTAGTTCAGCTTCTGGTATATGTTTTTCACAGTATTGTATTAACATCCATAATAGTATAGCACTATCGGCTCCACCTGAGATGTTAATGCAAATCTTTTTATGTGGTTCTGGTACAGTAAAATGTATAGTTTGACCAAAACTATCAGTGTATGTTTCTATAGGTCTTTTCATATTACTATTTATAAAGAAAAAACGGCGTAGTTAATTAAAACCACACCGCTTAGTTTTCACCTGGGAGGAAACGTGAACTTTTATTTTTCTTTAGATTTCTTATATGCTTCTTTAATATCTTCAACTTTATGTTCTTTTAAGCCTACTTTCATATCTTCTGCATCTAAGTATCTTTTTAAACTTAGGTTAACGCTTTGTGCAAAGTTCTCGTATGGCTCACCGTGTGATGTAGCTTCTTCTTCTGCTGCACCGTCTGGTGTGTTTGCCCATTCGTTTATCTTTTTATTAATTGCTTCTTCGCTTAAACCTGAATTCTTTAATAATGTAATTAATTGTGTTGTATCCATAGTTGGAGACTCCTCTAATTCTTCTTTGTCAGTTTCTGATTCTTCTGATTCTACTTTGTATTTTTTACCATCAACTTCAAATTCTTTTTTACCATTTTTCTTAGCATCAGCTAATGCACCTGAGAATTCATTGCCTTCGTTTGGAGCTTCTTCTAATGAATCTGGAACGCCATTGCCGTTCTCATCTTTCCACCAGCTACCTGTTTCGTCATCACAATCATGTGAACAATCTGTAGTTGGTTGATGCATTGTGTCGCCACAGTCTTCGCATTTGTAGTCTGATGCGTTTAGTTGCTCTGCTTCACCAAAGTTTTCATCGTCATCACCATAATCGCCATCTTCACCTGGGTGATTCATGTCGTTGTGTCTACGGAAGTCTGCTACGAAATCTTTAATTGTGTCGCCATCTAAATAACGAATTAATTCGCCAAGTACTGGATGATCTGAATCACATCCTAAATCATCGCATAAATCTAAAATTGGATCTGCAAATTCACCAACTGCTTCTCTTGTTGTAGTTGGTTCTTCAACTACTGGTACGTCTTTTAATTCTCTTTCTGCTGGAGCCTGGCTGTGAGCATCTGCTGTGCCGTGGCTAGCAAGTTTTAGTATTCTGTCTAAATCACTCATCGCCTTTTTCCTTTTGTTTTTTTACTTTCATTAATTCTTTAATGAAACTGGAGTTATACTCGTCACCGTAATAATCTGATGCATTTACTTTTTCTGCATCCTTGTATTCACCATCAGCTAGTACGCTTTCAACACGCTCGCCCATTGGTGGAACCAATTCATCTGGTTCATGTTCGCCTTTTACTTTAAGTACACCGTCTGTTAGTCCAAGCATATTACGAATATCATTTTGTACTTGCCAACCGCTAGCAATAATGTTAGTTTCGAATTCATGTGTAAAGACTTCATATCCTTTATGATTTGGAAAATCACGTGGAGCACTTTGTAGTATTGTTTTCTTTGCAGCACCGAGTCCTTTAGAGTCGTATTTACCGAGGTGCTTCTCTATGCGATCACATTGTTCATCAGTTAGATCATGTACTGTTTTAATACAAAACTTCCACGACTTTTTTGATTCGTTTAAGTATTGTGAAAATAGTTTTTTCATTGCGGTTATCTCCTATTAATACTATTTATCTTTTTCGGGCAAATTTTTCATAATTTCGGCAAGCATAGCAGTTCTATCTCCTACTATACGCCCTTCTACTTCTTCTTCATCGCCCAATTCGTGTTTTTTGCCGGCTACATACGCATCAATCTTCTCACTATCTTTTTCAAGTCTAGCTTGACGCATTTGTAACTCAATCATTTTCATTTTTTTATCCATTTTGGCTTGTTTGGCCTGTAGAGCTGCTGATATCATTTTGCTCGCACTATCAAATATAGGAGCTGCATGTCTATCTTCTACATTTTTACCAAGATCTACTAAATCTTCAAATGTTTCCATGGCTTTTTTTGCATATTCATCCATTTCTCTGTCTAACTGTTCTAAACCTTCAACAGTAGGCAATGCAATATTGGCACGTTCTACCATACTCATTTCGCCTTCTATATTTGCTATTTCTGTTTTAAGTTCTTCAGTAGTAGGTTCTTCCTGTATATCATTTTCAGGAAGTAACTGATCTAAATCTGGTAAATTTAATTCTTCTTCTAATTTTTTTGTCATTTTCTTTTCTTTTTAGAGTTTTGAGGCTTGTTAAATATCTGATGTTCGGTTATAACCCTAAACGCCATTCCTTGTTGTTTGCACCATGCATGTGCGGCGGACCATTTAGCTTGATTAACTACTGCTGCTGCCTTTTGTGCTGTTGTTCTTGCTTCAGCTAAAGTCTGACTAGCAGGCTTAATCTCTACCATTTCAGCATGGTTCTTTCCATTCCTGTCTTTGTATACTAATAGCAAGTCAGGAACATATGTGCTTTTCTTTCCAGTAAGTGGGTTTTTGTATGGAATTCTGTGTGTTTCGCTACCCCAACCTAAAATAGCTGGATGATTATCACACATACGAAATACTGCTAATTCCCATCCACTTCTGTAATGTGGTGTTCTTTTACCTAAGTATTTATCTGGGTTAGTTGGTACGAATTTTCCGTTTTGGAATTTTGGCATTTATATTACCTCTGTAGTCCAGAACGCCTTGGTACTACAAAAGTTTTATTGTCAATTTCTGCTAAAGATTCACTAGATTCGGGATGACGTCCTGTATATTCTTTTACTGGTGGTTTATTAGAACTAACATTATCATCTTTAGTTGCATATACACCAGATTCGTTTACATCAACAGTTTCTTCGTTGCTGGCTTCCAGTGTTGTTGTAGATGTGGATGCTTGGACTGGATTTTTAGGCCCTGCATCACTTTTTATTCTATAACCTTCATATTGGAATGACACTCTAAATACTGAAGGAGAACTGTCTGAATAATCTAATGTATCAGCGTCTGCATTTTGTATAAAAGGATTAAATATTTCTATTACACTACTATCGTGATTAGAGTCTTGACGTGTAATAATCAGTTGTGTTATATAATGATTAGATTGTTGTAATTCAAATCCTTTTTTACCTGTGAGCCAACTAGAATAATCATCTTCATTCATTGGTCCTGAGATATAATGTTTAGCATAGCTCTTTAGAAATGTTTCAAACGCTGCATCTTTTGTATCATATGCAGTAAGAGTTATAGGAGTGTAATCTATTCCTGTTTGAACTATGCTTTTATCATTGTACTTATTAAGTGTCTGTGTTCTATATACAAACGATGGCATTTGAACGTTAGCAATTCTTGTTAGCTCCACTGGTCCATCTATTGTAAGTAGCTTAACCGAGAATATATATTTATTTCTCGGTATCGCACTCATTTTAGTGTTTTTATTATGTGCTAATCCTTGACCATATAATAGGTATGCATCGTTGCCTAATGCCATTGCTGACTCCTTAATCTAATTTAAAATTATTACGAGTTGCCAGCTGCGTTAACAGACCCACGATCAGATGATGCTTCAATTGTTGATAACATATCTTTTCCATCTGGTCCAGTATGCAATGCATGATCATATCTTAATGTCACTGTTACTTGTACCATATTAGAATCTGCGTAGTTTAAGTCGCCATATTGAATATTACTAATAAAACAACCCTGCAAGTCCCATGTATCAAACGGCTTAGGTGCATTTTCACTGCCGTTGTTACCATCTAATGTTTCAATCTTTGTTGAAAATTTATATGAGCTACCAGAGATAGCACTTGTTTGATCTGCGTGATCTACTTGTTTATTTAGTTGGCTACCTAGTGCTTTAATAACATGTGAATTCATGTCATCACGGAACACAACTGTTACTGGTTCCCAAGTATGCTTACCTGCTAGGTACATTTTTGAGTTGTATGAATCAACAACAACTTCTTCATGTGTTAAGTTAGGTCTTGAAGCTGAAATAACATTCTGTGTTGTTTCGCTTTTAAGATTTCCATCGCCCATGTTAGTAAACGATACTCTAAATCTATATTGTAGTTTAGGCATTAAAGTTACGCCTGCTGCCGAACCTGTTGGTACGCCAAAGTTTTGTATTACAGCCATTTGTTTTCTCCTATATACTAATACTGTAGTATTTCTGTTATATTGTATTTATCAAATCTTTTGTAAAAATGACAATTTTTAAAATTTGTCACATTAAAGGCTACTATATTTCTATAGTAGCCCTTATTTTTAATTAAATTAAACTTTTAACTTAAAGTTCGCCAGTATTTACGATTCTAATTGGAATATAAATAAATTCTGCTGATTTTGTAGGCTCAATTGCTACATCAACATAAAATTCATTTGCATCAATTCTTGCAGGTGTATTGTTTGTTTCATCACAAACTACTGCAAAGTCATAAACACCACGTTGTGCCATAATGTTTGCTAAGAATCCTTCAAATGTTGCTTTAGCATTTTCACGTGTTCCTACATCATTTGGCTCAAACAAGTAAGGTCTTGCTATTACGGCAAAACGTTCTCTTAGATAGGCTGTAAGTCTTGCAACGTTAACTCTATCCAATGCTGATGCACTTGGATGTAAAGATTTTTGTCCAAATACTACAACACCCTCTGTAGGGAATTTTGCAATTGGATTCATCTTCTGCTCATACATTGCATCTCTAGAACCTTGTGTTAGTGCTAATGGTGTAAACTCATTTTCACTATTTAAGTAACCAACGTTAGTTGCATTTTGTACTTGTCCACGTGTTAAGCCTGCTGGTGCAAACCATTGAAAGCTCACGCTATCACTATATGCGAATGTATATAATGCAATGTGTGAAGCTGGAGCAACAACACTATCACCTGTTGAAGGGTTAGTTGTTAATGCATGTGGATAATAAACCGCACTATAAGTATTTGATGTTACTAAGCCATCTTCGCCATTTTCTGTTGCAGTTGTGCCTTGTTTCCAAGTAATTGCTTCAGTTTGATTTAAACGGAATGGAGCGTCAACAATAATAAATGCTGTTTCATCTCTGTCACTGTTAAGTGTTACCATTTCATCATATAACTCTGGATAACCTGGAGAAGCCATTAAACGGAATTGAACTGTATCTTCACGTAGTTCCGAACCGCCTGCTGATGCCTGCATAGCTGTTGTAACAACTTTACGCTGAGCTAATCTACCAAACGAACCTTTGCCGCTTGCTTGATTGCCTGCTTTGTTACGCCATTTCCAATCTGTAGACAATGATGAATCATATTCTCTAACAGTATTACCTGAACGACACATATTAATACCAGTCATTCCAACTGGGTGTACTAGTGGGTTTGGAGAACTTGCTAAAAGAGTTGCTTCAAAGGCACCAGCTGCTGTATCATTAGCAGTAATGTCGCCAAATACAATACCTGCACTTGTGCTTTGATCTGTAGCATCTTTTGCCACCCATGCACTACCGTTTGAACGATAAATTACTGGGTAACCAGTTGCATCTGTATCGATCCAGTAGTCGCCTGCCGAACCTACTGCTGGTGCAGAAGTTCCATATGCTACGTTAGTTACACGTTCCCATTTTTGTGTTCCACTGTCATCTTTTACTTCGTAAACTGCTAATTCGTTTACATCTGAATCGTGCCATAGTGTACCATTTGCTGGATTACCAGTTGGTTGTGTTGTACTTACTGATACTGGGTATGTTCCAGTTGAACCGAATCCATTCCAGCTTGTTCCATCATAACGTTTAAGCTCAATACTTGAACTTGCGTCAGCAAAGTCCAACCAAAGATCACCGTCTTGTAATGTACGAGCAGTTGCTGATGAACCGTCTTGGAATATATCTGATGTAGTTCCATCTGGTGCATTATCGTCTGCATATGTAATTGCTTGTCCAACAAAAGAACCACTTGCAGTTGTGTATAAACTTGGTGCAAGTTTTAATCCACCTTTTGCTGTTGTTTTAATCCAAACATCGCCACTTGTTGGTGAACTTGGTGCTGAATAATGTGGAGCAAATGTAGTGTCGCCATCTACTAATGCTACCCATGCCGAACCGGAGTCCTTAAAGTAACTAATAGTTGTGTTTGATGTACCGTTAGTAATCAATACTAAGTAGTTGCCTGCTGTGCCTGCTGCCGTTGTAGGTGCGCCACTGTTAACAATTTCTACTTTAGTTGGAGTTTGTTCAGTCCACGATGTACCATCGCTTTCAAAAATTCCCCAACTTGCACCTGTTGGGTTTACCCAATAAGTGTTATTTGCTGCTGCACCTGTTGGTGCTGATGAACTTGGTCTAAGTTCTGTTAGGTTAACATCAGCACGTACTACATACGCCGCCGAAGCTTGTCCTAAAAATGAATATGCTGCCAAAAGCCCGTATTCGTTAGTTTCATCACCCTGTTGAACTGTAGCACCTTTTTTATTGAAATTAATGTTTCCAAAATATTGTGTAAGTTCTCTTTGTGAAGTAACTAGAATAGGTTTTTTTGATTGTGCAGACTTTGTGTATTTTGCAATGCCATCTGATTCAGTTAGGGTAGGATCTGCCTTATCCTCACCAGTAGCAATGAATAACATAGGAACAGTTCCGGCTCCTGCTGGGCCGTATACTGATTCGTCTGTTACTGAAACCTGTACACCAGGTGAAGTAAGATTTGCCATGTTATAGCTCCTTTTCTATTATAGACTAATGCCTAAATTTACTATACATGTATTTATTTGATTTTGCTTAAAACCAGGGTTTATAGAATCAATTAGAGGCTATATTTATCAAAAGATCTTCAAAACTTTCGCAAATGTGTCTTTCAAAACCATCGCCCCATAGCCCATGTATAATCATATGAATTCTATTTTCAGTACCTTTGTTGTGTACTGCATGTTTTCTTCCAATATCAATTCCACGTGCTTCGCCTGGTTGCCAAGGAATAAGGCCAGCATCTTCTTGTGCAAATTCAACACCCGGAGGATTGCTTAATGATACATTAAACGCCGCCATACTTCTTTTATCATAATCAATGTGAGGTTGTATATACCCACCAGGTTCTAATAGCATATATCTAACTCGATTATATTTCTTAAATGGAAATACATTCTTTAACCAATCTACAGTAGCAGGACACATCCATGCTATTTCTGTCCAGTCGTATGGAGGACTATTTTCTTTTGTATATGTTCCATTGTCAATATAATAATCATCTGGTTGTGTTTTATTTGCACCTTGTCCGTGTACTGCAAGGCTACTCCATCCTGGATTATAACTACCTCTATGTTTTACAAACATTGGAATTAATCGTTCTGCTTCTGCAGCCATCTCTTTATGTGGTACTGGAATATTTAATTTAAGTGATGGTATATTTGACTCGTGCATGATCCATTTAGCATAGTCACACATTATTCCGTGATCATTTTTCCAATCTTTAAATCTATTATCATAATTGTGCATGTGCTGATAATGTGTACTTTTTTTACATTCTGTAATAAAGTGTCCTAGTGTTTCTACTGATTCCATTTGAATATCCTTGTTAAATCGTTCTCTGGCAATGATGCCCAAGAAGTTGTATTATATTGTCTTGCCCAATCTACAGATGCAAATCTTTTACATAATTCCTCATTAGTAGGATCAATCATTAATCCTCTAGATGATGATAACATCACTTCGCACTTCTCTGCTGAGCTTTTCTTTTGTAATTTTTCTACAAGTTCATTGTGCAGGTTCCATCTTTCTTCGGCTGAATAAAAAAATGAAGTTGGCAAATAATGAAATATATTAGTAAGGTGAACAAAGTTTACATCTTTGAAACAACACATGTCAACAAACTTATCGTAGCAGTGTACATCAAATAAATTACATTGATTTATTTTAACATCAATATATGGAAGTTCGTTTTTTATCCAATCACTAAATCCTTCTTCATTTAATTCATCAACTCTTTTTTGCATATAACCTAATTTATTAATTCCTTTAAATTTATCAGTTAGTTCTGTATATTTTTCTATGCGATCATCTTTTTTATCATCATCTTTAATAATTGTAGGAGACACTGATTCCATTAAGTTATTAGCAAACGACGAATAATCTTTACCATCAAAATTATTTATAATGTATTCCGTCATGTTCAATGCAAATTTATTAATATCATACACTGATAGTCTGTCGCCCTGTTTTAATCCAAGTTTAAATCCATACACTAGCGGAGTTAATCCAGCTGCTGGTACAACAACATTATTATATGTTCCATCCCATTCTGGTTTTTTGATCTTTAATATGGGATGTTGTGTTGTAGGGCTAACTGTATATTCGGTATTAGCAATAAAAAAACTATCCTCGGGTTGACAACTTTGTATTATGTCATTTATGTGTCTTGGACCATCATGCTTAACTTCTGGATATCCATAATATTTATTACGGCGTATTTTAGTAGGCCATGATAATATTTTTTGTTTGTCTTTTACTAATGCTTCAACCATTGACCAGCCACCTTCGGTGCCAATGTATTCATGGAATACTGGATGCTTAGGACCGCTTACCCATGTTGGTGTATAGTTATCGTGGTGGTTTGATTTGCTTCGGTCTGGTTTAATTGTAGAAAATTTATTTGAAGTCCAGTCTCCCCATTTAGGAGATTCTGCACTAGCCCACCAATCTAAATCAATAAGAAAACATTGAGAATGAATACTATAATATTTGTCACCCTTATCAAGTATATGCCCAACAAATTTAGCAGTTGGATTATCATCGTAAAATTCAGAAAAATGTTCATAAAAGTCAGGGCCCAACGAACTGCCCTGTTTAAACACTAGCATTTTAGAAAATCCTGCCTCGTGAGCTTTTTTAATCAGTTCGTTTTCAGTATCTGCTGCAAACTGTTTTCGCATACCATAGATTGATGTTTCAATGGACCAATAATCTAATAAGTTTTTTGAATAACCTTTGGCAAAGTCACTTCCAATTCTATTATTATATAGCCAACCTATTGTTAACTCTTTTGATTTATTTTTGTGTCTCCACCAGTTTTCGTTAAACATTATCTATAACTCCAAATATATTATATTGTTATTTATATAACATTATTGTGAGTTAAATTATGCTAATTTATCTAAGGTGTGTTTTTGAAGTTCTTCCAATGAAGATCTATTGATTAGTTCGGTGTCAAAATTCCACCCTGCCCAGCTCCATTCACTTTTGTGTACTTCTGGCCAGTGTCTTGACATTCCATCAACTATGTTATGTCTTTTACCAGACGAGTTTGCTTCATTTAGAACTGAAGCATTATGCCACCATTCTGGTTTATCGTGTCTCCATACAACTGCGGTAGTTCCACCTAAGTTTTTAATTGCACTTAGTTCGTTAAAAAATCGACAGTCACTAATAACAACATTTTTATCTGTGTTTATAATTTGTCTTTCGCATGCTGCAACCCATATATCTGGATGAAAGTGTGTACGCAATGCATCTGTTCCTACTTGCTGTAATGCAAGACGGGGTGTAAAGTTTGGTATGTCTAACCTATCAGCCCACCATTCATCTGTTGTTTCTCGCCATTCTCTGCTTTCGTCTGTAGTGCCTTCGAGTAGCTCTCTGTCCCAACCAAATATATTAGAACATGCATCTTTTAACACGCCAGCAAAACTGACTCGCTCAAACCCTTCATCAATTAAGAATCCTGCAGCTGTATCTTTACCGTGACCTATAAGTCCGCATATGCCTATTATTTTCTTCATATGTGTTATTATACTAAACTATTCTTTAATTGTCAAGTTATCTTTTTTTAATTTACTACACCGTTTACATCTACAATGATCACAAATTTTAATTTGTCTGTATTCGCCACCATCGCATGCGTAGTCTTTTACTTCTGCATATCTGGATGTTCCGCAATGAGATCCCCACCCGCAATTTTGACAATAAGCGCCGTTTGTATCATGAATTGTATTTAAGTGCATTTAGCCGATTACAAATCCGAGACCAGTACTTCCATCACTGTATAATGTTAGTTCCATCTCTAATTTGTCAATCTCACCTTGAGCGTCTGTTCTCAATTGGTCTGCGTTCATTGTAGTACCACCCTGTGGTCCTGCAATCTGTGTAAACTTACCACGAGCTTCTGCTAGAATTAGTTTAGCATGAGCAAATGCGTAATCCTTTATCCAAGGACCTGCATATGTATCTTCAAGTAAACTTTCAGTTGGTCTGTAGTTATAGCAATGCAGTACTGCATTGTCATCTGCTTTAATTTTTCTTTGTAGGATTAATTTTTTATCTTGTGGGCGCCAAGTAAACATTAGTTCTGCACCAAATAGTTTACCCATTGTTTCTCTGTTTTGTTGTAAAAAATCAAAACTCGATAGTCCACCATTTCTGCTACTACCTAATAAGTACGTGTTAAGGTAAGCTGCTTGAAACGGTTCTATATCATTTCCTGTTCCACTACTTACACCTGTTGTTCGTCTGTAAATATCTCTAACTTCCATTACTTCAGATGGAAGTGTATATTCACTTTGGTCTTTTACCATTTCTAGTATAATAAAACTTTCTTCTACGGCGTTTTCTGCACGTTGTCTATATTTTGCAAGTGCCTTATCGGCGGCAAGTTCATAGTGTTCTGGGTCGAGTTCAACATCAACCATTCCACCGCCTAAGCGTAGTTCTATTTCTTTTTGAAGTTTATTTATTGCTGCCATTTAAGTTTCTCCTACTATGTATTTATCATAGTATCACTTATTGAAGGCGGCTAATAAGATAGTTTCTCCGTTGATTCGTCCATTTAGTTTAGTTTCAGTTGTTTTTAGTGTTTCAAACAACTTTTCTGTTTTTGCTCTTGTGGCTTTTTTAATTTCTGGTAGAAACTCTTGTGGCTTACGAATTGTTCGTTGTAAACTCTTTTCTTCGTCATAGCCAGTTATAGTAGTTCCTTTAACACTTAGTCCACTACCTTCTCGTTTTAGTCCCATTGGGTCTACGTTCTTAGCATAGTACACTCCAACCTTGCGGTTCTTAGTGTTAAAAACCACCAGTATGCGGGCGTAAATAATATCTGCTGGTGTTATACTACCTAAACCGTATTCGGCGTCTGTTTGCTTAAATTTGAGCTTCTTAACAAGGTCTTCTGGACTCTTTGTACGTGTCTTTCGTGGCTTACGACTTGCTTTGCTTTCTGCTTCAACAATATCACATGCATCTACAATTTTACGATATATTTCCAAAGCACCTTTTTGTTGTGCAGTAGACATATGTTCGTAGCCTTCTTCTAACTGCAAACGCATATCGTCTTTGTCTTCTTTTTTAACTTTTTTAGCAAGCTCTGTAAACTCTGCAACATTATCTTTGTATATGTTACGAATAATTCGTACATGTGCCTGCTTTGCAGTTACTCTACGTAGCATCATATCTGGTTTAAAATCTTTTGCAAGTTTTGGATCATATCCACTAACTACCCACTGCTCTAAGAATTCTTCTATCTCATCAGTCATTTGCAATGCGGCTGCATGAAGCAGTTGTTGTATAGTAGGCTTTGGCCTATTATTTCGTTTTGCTTCTGCTTCTGCTAAACGCTCTGCTTCTTCTACATGTTCTTTGCCATCTTCAATTGCTCGTTTAATTGTTTTATTAATAAACTCACTAATTGGTGTAGGAGTACCTCCTGTACCAGGAAGACTTTCCCAATATGCATTCCAGGCCAAGTGTTCATCTGGACAACCCATTGTAAGCATACGACAGTAATATCCTGTTGTTGCATTTATGGATCCAGCTTTTGCTGCCTTAACACATTTTATATCTTTTTTATCATAACCATTTGCAAGCATCCAATCCCATGCAAAATCTATAAGAACAGCAGTTTTATAATTTTTGTAATAATAATCAGTTGCGGCTTGACGCTTCATGTGGTATTCTTTACCAGACCATCCGTCTGCGCCTTCCCAATTAGGATCTTTTAACTGATTTGCACGAATTCTCTCAGAGGGTCGCCGAGGTTGCTTCTTTTTTATTTTTATTCCAGCCAATCTAGCCATTGTTATTGTCTCCGTTATATTCATCAAATAACCTGCGTTCCATGTCGTCGGCTATTTTTCGGTACTTATCAATAACAGAAGAAATCTGTCGTTTAGAGGTTAAATCTTGTGTTTTAGAGTATAGATCGTTTAATTCGTCTATAAAAGATAATATTTCGAGCATTTGCGTTACTCCCTTTGATTAGTGATTTAAAACAAGTTTACGCTAAAACTTTAATTTCGTCAACCTTTTTAAATCCAAAGTCAGCAACAACATGTTTTACACCGTCTGTTCCTTCAACAATATCACCAACACTAAGACTGTGCATAGGTGCTAATCGTTCAATTAATTCTTCTGGACCCATGTTTCCTACATGAAACACACCTTCGAGATTTAATGCAGTAATATTACTAACATGTGTGTAATATCCTCTGTTGAATGCATCAGCGGCAAGTCTACCTGTATCTTCTCTACCAAGATTCATGTCTAATCTTAGAGAATTTTTATGAACTGCACTGTGACCTTCTTCGTTAATAAGATCAATTTCAGCGTCTGTTAGTCTAATTTGAAATACTTTAAATGCTTGCATGTTCATAGTTGGTTTCCTTTTTTTATTTAATATACTTATATTATAGAGCAAGATGTCTTACTTGTCAACCTTTTTAGTCAAGAAAAAACCCTTGCAGAACAAGGGTTTAAAAGTTTTTTATTTTATTTTATTTTATTTTTCGTTGATTTGACGCTCAAATTCTCTCAAACGCTTAAACACACTCATTAATTCAATAAGTGTTGGCCACGCTCTAAAGAGATATTGCATCGAACCTTCAACTCTACCAAATGCACGAATAATCTGTTGCATTACACCTAGTGTTACAACGCCTGCTACAATAGCCGGTGCTAAGAACACATAAGCTGATAATACGTTTGCTTGTAAGTATGTAATACGTCCTACATTAAAATACAAATAACGCAAATAAGACTTAAAGTGAATACCACGAACATCTTGGAAAAGTTCGTTAATAGTTTTTGGTCTTACAGTCTCATCATCTTCTGCAATAACAAGTATCTTACGATATGCTGCTTCTTTCTTCTGTAAATCATATTCAACACCCACAAGTCGTAGTAACCAACCTAGTGCGATTAAGAATAATGTTCCACCTACTGACCAAACAATAGCACCTGTAACAAGTCCATATTGCCAATCACCAAAGAAGAAGATAGGAATACCAACTGATAGTCCTAATAGAATAGGAACGAACTGAACTAGAACCATAATTGATTCAATAAAACTTGTACCTAGACCTTCCATAATTCTACTAAATTTAATAGTATCTTCTTGTACTCGTTGTGCGGCACCTTCAATAGTTCTAGCTTTGTCATAAACTGAATGATACCATTCTACCATTGCAGTACGCCATCTAAACAAATAGTGTGCTGTAAAGTAACTTACTACTACTGCGATACCTACATAGATAGCCGCTAAGTATAAGAAACTTGCTAAACTACCCCAATACTCACCTATGGTGATTGCATTGGGTGTTGCTAGGGCTTTCTGAATCATATCATAAAACTGACCGAACCATTCGTTAATTTTAACATCAATTTCGACTTGAACCCAAAGTGATGATAAAATTATTGCTGATCCTAACCAGGACCACAATGCCCATTTCTTTTCTGTGAAAAATCTAAACATAGTCTTTTCCTTTTATAAAATGCAGATTATTAACTGCATACAGAACTATTTATCCTAAATTTGTCTTGTATAATTCAAAATCGGATAAATACATTATAACAAGGAAAACCACATGCCAAGACTCAGTTTATACAAACCTTTTAAAGGAAATGATTATAAGTTTATGGATCACAGTATCCGTGAACAATTTGACATAGGCGGAACAGGTATACATGTACACAAATACCTAGGACCCGATGTACAACAAGGTAATAATGACCCTAGTGAACCAAACTACGGCAGTGGATTAGAAATTGACAATATCACTGGAGAAGAAATTAATCCCGAAGGCTTAATTGACGAAACAAACATACAAGACTTATTGTTTATGGAAAACAGAGATCGTAAATACGATCCTGATGTTTTTGAACTACGTGGCGTATATAATGTAAGTGACAATGACTTTGATTTAACACAATTTGGTTTGTTTTTAACAAACGATACATTGTTTATTAGTTTTCATATTAATGATATGGTAGAACGTATGGGGCGTAGACTTATGCCCGGTGATGTAATTGAATTACCTCATTTGCGTGATGAATTATTACTTACCAATGACAGAGAGGCTATTAATAAGTTTTATGTTGTGCAAGATGCTGCAAGAGGAAGTGAAGGTTTTTCACAAACTTGGTATCCACACATTTGGCGTGTTAAAGTAGCACCACTAACAGATACACAAGAATACGCAGATATACTTGGTACTGCTAGTGATCCGGATAGTCTTAAAAATGATGTTAGTTCTTACAAAACAGAACTTAACATTAGTAATGCTATTGTGGCTTCTGCAGAAGCGGCCAATCCAAATAACTTACCACTAGCTGATCATTTATTTGGACAAGCAGACGATAGTACAACATATGAACACGGTGAAGTATTGCAACAAGGTGATCAGTTTCCTGCTCAACCAAACGAAGGTGAGTATTTTGTAAGAACAGATTTTACGCCTAACAGACTTTTTGTTAGACGAGGTAATAAATGGCATAGATTATATGATAATGTTAACGACCAAACATGGAGTGATAGAACTTATAATGCAAGTAGCTTTATTAATAATAATTCTACTAGTGTCGTTAATAACCAAGAACAACCTGAGAAACAAGCACTATCTCAGGTAATTAAACCAAAGAGTGATTTTGAATAATGGCACAACAATACTTTTACGATAAACAAATTAGAAGATACATTCAGCAGTTTATAAGACTGTTCAGTGGTTTTAGTGTACAAATGGGTAAGAACGAAAACAACCTTTCCATATACCAACAAGTACCAGTACGTTACGGTGATATAAACAGAATGGCGGCACATATAACTAGAGAAAATTCAGAAAACGTTATGAATACCGTGCCATTTATAAGTTGCTATGTAACTTCGTTAGATATGCTATCAGAAAGACGTACATACCAAGATCACGTAGACAAAGTTCAAGTAAACGAAAAAAAGTATGATCAGACTACAGGTGAATATACTAATGAGCTAGGAAATCAGTATACTATCGAGAGACATGCACCTGTTCCTTATAAACTAATAATGAACTGTGACATTTGGACATCAAACACAGACCAAAAACTACAATTAATGGAACAAATACTAGTGTTGTTTAACCCAACACTTGATATAAGGACTAACAGTAGTCCAGTTGATTGGACTGCTTTGAGCATGGTAGAATTAACAAATACAACATGGAGTACAAGAAGTGTCGGATCAAGTATTGACGATATTATTGACGTTGCAACATTAACATTTGACATTCCTATATACATTACTCCGCCTGCTAAAGTAAAACAACAAAAACTTATTCATACAATTATTAATGAATTATATAGCTTAGATGATGATGACTTAGATAGCTTTAAAAGTAACGAATCATTTAATACTGAAACATTAAAATATACAATTGTTACATATGAAGATAAAAAAGTTAAGTATGAGAATGACACGATGCAATTATTAAATAATCAAGGTTCTAATTTAGACACCAACGGAGAAATCTTAAGTTGGAGCAAAGAACTAACTCCATTTGGAACATTACGTGACGGAATAAGTCAAGTGAGATTACGAAAGGGAGCAGATCCATCAGACAATGATGATGATATAGTTGGACGATTAGAAGCACATCCAAGCGATCCTAATTTACTAAATGTTACTATAGATACTGCAACGTTAAGAACAAATACTCTTCAACCAATTGACGGTGTTGTTGACCCTAGCAAAAATTACCCAGGAGACGGAAGTGTTCCTAGTGTTGTTTCTGGTCAAAGATATGTTGTTTTAAATGATTGCCCAGTGTCAGCACAATGGACTAATGTAGTTGCTAATAAAAATGATATAATCGAATATAATGGATCAAGTTGGGTTGTGAGCTTTGATAGTTCTACAATAAATGATACACAATACGTAACAAATGTTTCAAGTGATGATCAATTGGAATGGAATGGCACAGATTGGATTAATAGCTATGAAGGAATTTATAATTCTGGATACTGGCGAATATATCTGTAATACAGATGACCCGTGTGACGATTGTACCCATTGGATAGGACATATATGATAACAGCAAGTGGATGTATATTTTTAAGTATAGATACTGGCAGAGTAATGCTACAACAAAGAAGTGGTGAGGTTAATCATCCTAGAACATGGGGCTTTTTTGGTGGTAAATCTGAAGGTAACGAAAGACCTATAGAAACGCTATATAGAGAAATTGAAGAAGAAGTTGGTTTAGTTCCATCTATAGAAAAAGTTATTCCCATAAATAAATTTACCAGTCCAAATAAAAAATTTGTGTACAATAGTTTTGTTGTTACAGTACAAGACGAATTTATACCCGTACTAAACAATGAAAGTGACGGGTATTGTTGGGTTAAAATTGGAAACTGGCCCAGACCAGTACATCCTGGTGCAAAGATACAGTTTAACTCAAAACAATTTGTTAAGAAACTTAAAACTGTACTTGCACATCAGATTAAAAAATAGAAATATTAAGTTATTTTCTTTTTCATAGAAGCAACAAACTGCTCACGTAACCATTCAAAATCATTAATTTTATTTAAGGCTTCAATATCATCTTTGTGTTCAAGTCCGTATGTTTTGCCTTCATTAGCACCTTTGATACAATAACGTCCAAAACGTTCTCCGTTATCAACTGTACACCATGTTTCTAATCTTGAATCAGTTTCTTCCTGATTTTGATTTGGATTAACAGAACTAGCTAACTTAACACATTCACGAAATGCACTACGCCATGTTCTGTATGGATCTTTATTAAATCTTGTAATGTTTGACACATCCTTGATTGGCTGGTAGAAAGAAGTACCTGTTGTATAATCTGGTAATTCGTGTCCCAATGATAATAATTGTTCACGTGGGAACAATTTAACTGCTCCATATCCATATTCTAAATCATTGATAGGATTTTTAGAGCTCCATACATATGTTGTATTCTTACGCTTACTCATTGGTGGAATAAAATCAAAACTAAAGTGTCCTGAAATATCTGCATCTGCATCAACTATGTATACCATTTCGGTTTTTGCTAGTTCTCCAACTTTTTTATGTGCATTTCCAATACCTTCAACATTTTTTACATGTTGTGCGTCTTTAAATCTATCTCTTAATTTTGTAAAGTTTTCATCTGCTTCAGCTTCGTGAAAACTAATCATAAACACATCAAATTCTGCAACATGATAGCTAGATACAATTTTATTTTGTACTGTTGTATGCGAAACACCATTAGTAGGCACTAACTGAATATCTCCCCAACTAACAGGTCTATTTGTTCGTTTAACTACTCTGGGAAATGTATGAATTACATTTTTTGCAAGTCCATCACCTGGTTTGTATGTCCAAGGAAAATTAGGATTTATTTCAATATCATCAAATACTACCCACACCATGTCTGCTTTATCTTTATAAGTAGATGCTGTTTCCAGTAGTGAATCTTCGTCTTTTATTTTAACAGGAGTCTTAATAACTGGATATGAATCAAAAATAAATTTCTTTAATCTATCCCAAGGTGTTATAACATTCTGTCCTTGATATTCTCTTTGTACATTGTGTAAATTAATCATTGCAATCGCCCTTAATTGTATATGCACGTGTTCCTATATGTGCAATTCTGTCACTTAACTCGTGACTAACATTTACTTCGTATCCATTTTCGTTTGCTAGATTACAAAAGTAAATATCTTCTCCTACTAAACTAGTATAACCTTCGTTATACTCAATTTTATAATGAGGACGAGAAATATTTTCGTATACTTCTCTTTTTACTAACATCATTCCACTTCCTACGGCCCATACTTTTTCAATTCCTTTTCCTGTAAAAACTCTGCTATCTAAATTAGCTTTGCTTTTAAAGGCAACTGGCCTGTGGGGCGGAACTCTTGTTGAGTAATTTCCAGCAACAATATCTTTGTTTGCTGCTAATAGTATATTTAGCGTATCTACTGGAAACTGCATGTCTGCATCAATCCACATAATATGAGTGCAATCTGTTTCTAATGCTTGATCTACTAACTGTTGTCTTTGCATTGCAACTTCACTACCCATATTAAAATGTAATGAAGTTGCAAGCCCAGTTTCGCCACACTTTTTTTGAAGCATGGCTAAACTATAGGCAAAGACCGCTGTAGTCTGATTTTGCACAGGAACACAAATTGCCACATTAGCGGAATTGTCTTTCTTGTAATAATGGTTAGTTACACTGACCATTAATTATTTTTCAGAAGCTAGTTCTGACTGAAGTTCAGCTTCAATTTGCTGTACTTCGTAATTTAATTGTTTAGCAATCGAAGTTGCTTCTTTGACACATGCCGAGAATGCCTCATCTTGTAATGAAACCATATAGTTCATATGTTCTGGTTGTACCTTACCTAATGTAAGAATGTCAATTGCTGCCAATTTTGCTAAACGGTGTACCCAATATTCTTCTTCATTACTTTCAATGTCTCTCATCAGAGATTCAATATCATGCTTCTCTGAGAAATCTTTATAAATGATTTCTAATATTGGTAGATCTGGATGTTGTTGTTCACGAGCTTGTAATAGCTCTGTTGTTAGTGCTTGTGCTTTTCGACCCAGTGTCGGATGTGCACCTAACACAAACGTTTCAATTTCAAAACGTGTTCTTATACTCATTGTTTTCTCCTGTGGTTGAGTTTACTTTTGTAAGTTAGTATATTATACTATAAAGTAATAACGCTGTCAATTAAATAACAGCGTTATTATTAGTTTTATTTAGCTAATTAAATTAACCGTGTGAACCTGTTGGGTTCGGGTTTTGCCATCCACCAAACGTAGCTGAAAGCTGAATGTTTGTTGTTACTGATGGTGAAATGTAGTTACCTAATGTACTCATAGAAATTGTTCCACTTAGTCCAAAGTAGTTACGTACTGTTCCCATTGTCATTGCGGCGCCTGTTGCTGGTAATGCCATATTGTGACTCCTTGCTTGTAATTATCGATAATTGCATGCTATAGTGCTTGCTATTATATTTATCTTATATACTTCATAGCATATAGTAGTATATTATTATTTATTTTTTTCTGCTCGTTCTTGCTCTTTTTTTGCTTGAGCCATATATAATGTTTGCAAATCATATATATGTTTTTTCATATCTTCTATAGTTTTTTGTTGTTCTTTGATTGCTTCAATTAGTAATCCAGATATATTTCCGTATGCTACAGACTTCATTCCATCGGCATCAGTGTGAACTACTTCTGGGAAGAACTCTTCTATTTCTTGTGCAATAACACCAGTGCTATGTCTGCCGTCTTTTTCGAAATTAACACCTCGTAAACAATTAACTACGTCTACTGCATTAGTTATTGTTTCTACATTTCTTTTCAACCTTTGATCTGAATAAGCAGTAACGTCACCAGTTGCAGTAAAGTCACCCGTGTAACTTCCACTCATTGTGAATTCTGTACCAGTTAATGTTAATCCATTACCTGCTGTATATGTTGTATTTGTATCTGTTGAAGATATAACATTAGAACCATCTATTGCTACATTTGTTCCAGCTGTGTATGTTGTGTTAGTATCAGTGTTTGTATCCGTGCTACTAATAGTAAAGTTAGGATAAGTTCCACTGATACTTGTAGCACCCGAACCTGTCAGACTTACAGTTTGATCTGGTGCAGTATTTTGAAACTCTGTTCCAACTAAGTTTAATCCTGTGCCTGCTGTGTATGTTGTGTTAGTATTACTTGTTTGTGCAACCCATGATAAATCACCATTACCATCTGTTTTTAGAACTTGATTAGCTGATCCATCAGCTGCAGGTAATTTAAATATTGTATTACCAGAACTATCAATTTGATGAATTCTAGCGTCTGCACTTGTGCCAACTGCTAATCCAACTTCATTTGCTGTTCCTAAGTTACCAAATATAACAGAAGCACTATCTGATAATGTGCATCCTACCATTTCAACTGTGCCATTTAATAAAACTTGACCTAGTCCAGTATTAGAAGATAAGTTAGTTGCATTATCAAATGCCCATAATCCTATAATCTCACCAGTTATTAATCCACCACTTAAAAAGTCTATATCACCCAATAAACAAACGTCTTGTCCTTGATTTGTTGATGATGTTATTGCTAGACCACCACCGTTTACTGTAGCTTCTGTGAAGCCACCCATTTCTATAGTAGTTAAATTTGAGCCTGATCCAGTAGTAATAGAAAAATCATCACTACTTGTAGTAATATCGTATGTCTGTAAATCTAAGTTGCCGCCGAGTTGCGGTGTCGTATCTTCTACTAGATTGTTTATAGATACTGCCTGTGCTCTTGCATCTGTGTAATATAAATTTCCTGCTTCTGTAATATCGTCTGTATCTAATGCGCCTGTTCCGCCTGTTACTGCACTATCTACATATGCCTTAGTTGCGGCATGATTTGCACTACTTGGTGCACCACTTAATGTAAGTGTGCCCGTCATTGTGTCGCCAGATTTAGAAACTTTTGTTCCTATTTGTGTGCTGAGTGTTGTGCTGAGATTTGCATCATCGCCAAGTGCTGCAGCTAATTCGTTTAATGTGTCTAGCGTTCCTGGTGCACCATCAACTATTGCAGAAATTTCTGCATCAGTATATGCGTTTGCAGTTGTTACTGCATCTGCTTCGGCTGTGTCTGCATATGCTTTTGCATCCACTAGTGCTTGGTTGGCCTTAGTAGTTGCATCTGCACTTGCAGTTGCTGTAGCTGCCGATACTGCGTCTGCTTCGGCTGTGTCTGCATATGCTTTTGCATCCACTAGTGCTTGGTTAGCCTTAGTAGTTGCGTCTGTTGCCGCTGCATTAATTGCCGCTAATTGAGCCGCATTTGCTTTAGAAGTTGCGTCTGTTGCCGCTGCATTAATTGCCGCTAATTGAGCCGCATTTGCTTTAGAAGTTGCATCACTTGAAGCAGTACTAATTGCATCTGTTTCAGCGGTGTCTACATATGTTTCTGTAGCATAGCTCTTCGTTCCTAGTAGCGTGTTTACTTGTGCATCTGTGTAATATAAATTAGTACTACCTTCTGCTATATCATCTGTATCTAACACAACTGAACCAGTTGCTGAATTAACACTTACTACTGGTGCTGTGGTTGCAGAAAAACTAATTACACCTGTTGTACTATTGTATGCTAAATCACCGCTTACACTAATAGCACTTCTAGATCGTGCATCCGTATAATATAAATTACTACCTTCTGACAAATCGCTAGTGTCTGCTGATGCTAGTTTCGAATCCCAACGTGCAGCAGTATAGTATAAATTTGTACCTTCGCTTAAATGTGTAGTTGTTTTGGAACTTAGATCTAAATTAGCACCTGTTTGTAAAGTTATACGTGCATCAACTAATGCATCATCATAAAATAGATTTGTTGTGCCTTCTGTTAAATTGTCTGTATTGATACTAACCTCTACACCATCAGCAATATTTACGTTCTGTAATGTAATTGTTCCTCCGCTGTGTGTTAGAACATCGGTACCATTGATTTGCAATACATCAACATTACTATTTGCCACAATTGGGGCAAGTGGATCTGCATCATGTATTACTGTTTTGTTTCCTATAATAAAAGCCATTATCTACTCCATCTTTTATGTATTTATCACTTTAACTGCAAATACATTCCAACATGGATATTTTCCCCACTCGTTATGAGATTGTAATACAGTATCATCTAATATTTTGATATTCAAATAATCAAATTCATTCCATGTATGTTTTTCTACAGTAGGTGGTTGAAAATTGTATGGATTGTTTGGGAATTCTTCAATTTTACCAGGTTCTGGAATAAATTCTTCATCTATATTATTATGCCCGCTTTGATTAATATATATTCCATTATCTTTAAGTACGGCACGTAGTTGTTGATGATAAAATAGTCTTTGTTGTTGTTTATTATCTACTGTATGAATTGATGTACAAAACTGATGGAAATATCCAAAGTCAATTACAACATCATATGTATTGTTACTCCAATTTTGTTCTTCTAAATTCTTAAATTCAAATGTTACATTACTATGTTTTGCAGTTGCTTGTTTTATTGCTTCTTTAGAATTATCAATAGCATGAACATTAAAGCCTTGTTCTGCTAGATAAAATGCATTTCTTCCTATTCCACATCCAATGTCTAATATTGTTGCATTTTGTGGGAATTTACTTATACATTGTTTAAGGAATAATGCAGGTTCGTGTCCCCATGCAGGGTTGCCTTTTTTATATATACTATCAAATGAATAAGTCAATTAATGACTCCTATTAGGGAGTAGACTGAAAAGTTGATGGTACAAATTGTACCCATGCTGTTCCGTCATATCCTTCAAACATACTTGTTCCTTCGTTAAAGAACATCATTCCTGCCACTGCTGGTGATGGACGATCTACTGTTAAGCCTTTTGGTAATCTAAATACATCAGGAGAAAGTGAGCCTGAGTTATCAATTACAACTTGTCCTTGCGAATTAATAATACCACCTTCGAGGTTACCTGTAACATTACCATCTACATTACCTACAAGGTTACCTAAAACATCACCAACAACGCCGCCTTGTATGTTTGCGTAAACAATTGGTTTAGGTACGGCAGTATCATCAATAATAAGTGTAGAACCAGTTCTATCATAAACTGCACCGTTCCAATTACCAAAAGCAGTTGTTCCAGTAAAGTCTGCACTACCACCAGTAAATGTAGCAATGCCACTAATATTAGTAGTGCCTGCATTTAATGTTGTAGTGGTTGCTGAATCAACCGTTAAGGCAGAATCTAAATTTCCAGTTCCGCTTTCTAAAATTTTATTTGCACCAGTTGGGTTGTAAACATCACCATATGCATCGCCCACTAGTCCACCTGTAAATGTAGTAGTTGTGCTTGATACATCAACAATAACGTTTCCACTATTATCAACTACATCGCCACGATATGTTGCTGGTGTACTTGCATCTCCTGGGTTTAAAACAATTGATGTTGCGTCTGTTTCGTCTGCTAAGTTATAACCAACTTTAGTAGCATATGCAGAGTCTGTATCAGTAAAACTAATAACACCTGTTGCACTATCATAAGATAAACTACCAGTTGCTGATATGGCTGCTCTTGCATCTGCATCTGTATATTGTGTTGGTAAATTACCTGCAATAATTGTATCTGCAGTAATTGTTCCTACTGTAATACTACCTTTTACTATGCTTGCATCTAAGGCACTTACATCATTAATAGTAGAAGGTGATAATTGAATTGAATCAAGTAAAAGAAAGTTGTTTGTTTCACTATCTCTAACAAGACCTGCATATGTAGTTGGTCCTAGTTTTCCTAAAAACCCAACATCTGTTGCTTGTAATCCATCTTTATTTAATATTAATAGTGGGTCAGAAAACCCAACATCTGTACTAATTATATTAGTAGTTTGTATTCCTCTAAATGCCATGATACAATTCCTTTAATTATAGTAGTATTTATCACAAACAAACTTTTACACGGCCATAAAAAAAGCAGGGCTTTCACCCTGCTTTAGTTTTGTAATTAAAGTTTAATTACTTCTTTTTTAGTTCTTCTACTTGAGCTGATAATTCCTTAACTGCTTCAATTAGTAGACCTGTAATGTTTCCGTATGCTACTGAATGAACACCTTCTGCATCTGTATGTACTGCTTCAGGAAGTACTGCTTTAAGTTCCTGAGCGATAACACCTGTTGATACTGAACCGTCTTCAATTCTTTCAAATGTAACACCACGAATTGCTTCAACTCTACCTAATGCACCGTCAATAACTTGAACGTTAGTTTTTAAGCTATCATCTGAATAAGCAGTAATATCACCAGTTGCTGTAAAGCTACCAGTGTATGAACCACTCATTTTGAACTCTGTGCCACTTAACGTCATACCGTTACCTGCTGTGTAAGTAGTATTTGTATCAGTGTATCCAGTAATATAACCAGCACCGTTAGTTAGCTGGTTGTTATTAGTTACATTTGTAGCGCCTGTGGCAATACCGTCTAACTTAGTCTTCAATGTAGAAGTAAAGTTTTTCTGAGTTAAGCCACCATCGCCTACTGAATACGTAGTATCCGAGTCTGCCGCTAATGCTGATGCCAATGCTGCGTTTGCTTTAGTAGTTGCATCACCTGCCGCTGTAGAAATAGCTGCTGCCTGTGCCGCATTTGCTTTAGAAGTTGCATCTGTTGCCGCTGTAGAAATAGCGTCTGCCTCAGCTGCGTCTGCTTTAGTAGTTGCGTCTGTTGCCGCTGCACTAATTGCCGCTGCCTGTGCTGCATTTGCTTTAGAAGTTGCGTCTGCAGAAGCAGTAGAAGCCGCTGATGAAGTAACACTAGAGATTGCTGAACTTAGTTCTGCATCTGTTGCCATTGCATCTTGGATTTCTTTAAGCGTATCAAACGCTGCGCCTGCACCGTTAGTTACTGACGAAATAGCTGCTGCCTGAGCTGCATCTGCTTTAGCAGTTGCGTCTGCACTTGCAGTTGCTTCTGCTGCCGCCTGTGCCGCATTTGCTTTAGAAGTTGCATCTGCTGCCGCTGTACTAACTGCATCTGATTCTGCTGTATCAGCATAAGTTTGTGCTGATGCCAACGCTGCATTTGCTTTAGTAGTTGCGTCTGTTGCCGCTGCCGACTCTGCGTCTGCTTCGGCTTGGTCTGCATATGATTTAGCTGCTACCAATGCCGCATCTGCTTTAGAAGTTGCATCGCTTGCCGCTGTACTAATTGCATCTGCTTCGGCTGTATCTGCATATGATTGTGCTGATGCCAGTGCTGCGTTTGCTTTAGAAGTTGCATCTGCTGCCGCTGCCGACTCTGCGTCTGCTTCGGCTTGGTCTGCATATGATTGATATGCAGTTGTAATTGCAGTTTCACGTGTATCAGTATATGCTTTAGCATCTACTTCAGCTGCATTTGCTTTAGAAGTTGCATCTGCACTTGCAGTTGCTGTAGCTGCCGATACTGCGTCTGCTTCAGCTGTATCTGCATAAGTTTGTAATGCTGATGTTTGAGCTGAATCTGCCGCTGCCCATGCTGTATTAATTGCAGTTTCACGTGTATCAGTATATGCTTTAGCGTCTGCTTCGGCTTGATCTGCATATGTGTTTGATGCAGTTACGTTAAGTGCCATTTGAGCATCTACATAAGCTTCGTTTGTTTTAGTGTTAATTGCAGTTAAGTTAGAAGCAATTGCAACTGTGTTAGTGGCAATGTCTGCTGCGTTTGTGGCAATATTTGTGTTTGCAGTAACAATATCTGCTGAGTTAGTTGCAATTGAGTTAGTTACTGTTGTACTAAAGTTTGCATCATCACCCATAGCATTAGCAAGTTCGTTTAGTGTATCCATCGCACCAGGGGCGCCATTTACTAAGTTTGAAATTGCACTATCTACATAGCTTTTGTTTGCTGCATCAGTACTAGCTACTGCTGTACCAATGTTAGTGACTAAATTGTTGTTCATATCAATTTTGTCACCGAAAGAAACGGCGTTTCCTGCCGAATCAGTAATGTTATTTCCGGTCGCGATTTGAAGCGTACCGTTTACGTTGACTGTAGTTGCTGACTGAAGTGCTAAAACACCTGTACCAGTTGTTTTAACTGTTAAGCCTTGGTCTTCATCTGCACTAACAACAATTGTTCCAGAATCATCTTGTAGAACTTTTTGGTTGTTAATGAATAACGAACCTTCTGATAGATATAAGTCTCTCCACTTTGCAGTAGTTGAACCTAAGTCAAAACCAGTAGAACCGTTTGAATCTACGTTAGGTAGAATGTGTCCACCCATAGTTAGATTTGCTAATAATTCAGAAGCATCATCAGTTTTAAAACCACCGTCAATTATAAATTTTCTTTGTGCCATTTTATTGACTCCTTTTTGATCAAAAAAGTTATGATACATAGAGTATCATACATATTTATTTCTTTTTCTTAATTGTAAACAACTATTATAAGCAGTTTCCAATTAATGGGACGTTGCTTTCACAACGCCCCTAGTTTTTTAGGTATTAAACATCAATGTAAGTTGCAATAACTTTCACTGTTGCTGTACCTGAAGTTGGTGTATACTGAAGTTGAACATTGTTGCCCGACATAGTAACACTTGCATCACCAATTAAATCTGTTCCGGTATAAACCATTGCAAATTCAGTAATGTATGCAGTTGTACCATCGTGTACAACCAATGCTTCTCTTGTTTCGTAGTTACCAGCGCCATCATCAACTTGAATAATATACTTTGCAGAACGATATAATACACCGTTGAAAGTATCTATTGTTGTTGAACCTGTTGCTGATACGTCCATTCCTTGCACATAAGCCTTAATGTCTGATGACAAGATATCTGTAGTAACCTGACCCGCTGTCAATACTGGTGTTAAACCATTTTGATTAGCTACAACTACTGCTTGTGTTCCAACCGGTAAGGCTGAAGCAAACGTAATTGTTTTAGCACTACTGTTGATAGTATAGTGAGTTGCCGGATCCTGAATAACACCACCAACAAATACCATGCTGTTTGCTTGGTCTGTTGTAAATGTTAATGAATACGTTGTCGCACTACCATCACCTGGGATAGTCTGACGATTGTTACTTGTAAAGATCTCTAGTGGATCTGCAAGTTCCATTCCAGACTCATCTGCTTTAACTTGTAAAACAAAATCTGCTTTACCTGTATATGAGTTGTCTGAAACGTCAGTTAAGTCAAGTACTGATTCGTTAGTATTAATACTAATTACACCAGTTGAACTATCATAAGATGCTAAGCCGTTGCCTGCTACGTCTGTTACAGAAATTGCTGCTCTTGCTCTAGCTGGAGTAAAGTACTGGTTGCTTCCTTCAGCTAAGTCATCTGTGTCATAAACACTGATGTCTTGTGCTGTGATTGCCGCTTGCATTACTGCTAATGAAACTGCATCACTTGATGCTGAAGCTGTACCTAGTCCAGTTATCATGTTACTATCCATATCAACATCACCTGACATAGTTCCACCAGCTAGTGGTAGTCTTGCCGCGATTGCTGTTACGTTAGTTGCGATATCTGTTACGTTAGTTGCTACTTGTGTTGTGTTAGCCGCTACTGCGCCTGTTAAAGTACTGTCTGCATTTGTGAATGCATTAACAATTTCTGTTAATGAATCTAAAGCTGCTGCATCTGTATTGTTTTGAATAAACGCAATATCAGTTTCGTTTGCACCCACACGTGTATCTAGTGCCGTAATTGCACTTGTGTTAGTTGCCACATTAGCTGTTAATGTTGCATCTGCTGCCAAATAAGCTGTATCAACTGCTTTAATTGCCGCGTCCAGTTTCATATCAGCGTCTGCTAATGTTGAAGCTGCATCGTGGTAGTTAGATGTAGTTGGAGCTACATAGGCACCCGATACGTCTAAGCCTGCGCCTGCCTGTGTTGCAGTAATTTCAACTAAGTTAGCCGCCGAAGCTGCTGCGTTTGCTGATTCTGCCGCTCTTGCAGTTGAAGCCTCAGAAGTGATAGCATTAGCATTAGCTAATTCTGCCGCTCTTGCTGTTGATGCTTCTGCTGAAATAGCCGATGCATTTGCTTGTTCTGCCGCTCTTGCCGTTACTGCTTCTGCTGTAATATCACTTGCGTTTTGGGCAATTGCTGTTACGTTAGTTGCAATACCACTTGTGTTAGTTGCAATGTTAGTTACGTTAGTTGCAATATTAGTTGCGTTTGTACCTTCAGCTGCTCTAGCCGTTACTGCCTCTGCTGCAATTGCGTCTTCATTTGCTTTAACTGCCGCGTCTAGTAATACGTCTACTGCTTTCATTGTAGAACCACTATCCATGTAGTTTGTTCCACTATGTGCTGTAAATGAACCGTCTGCGTTTAAGCCAACTGCTGTTTCTATTGCGTCAACTTCAACTTGTAATGCTTGCAATCCTGCTGTTGAACCTGTGTTCAATTCATTGATCGCTGCAGTTACAGTTTGTGCTGTAGTTGTAAGTACTGTTGAACCCATTTTTGTTTCTAATGCGTCAACATTTGCTTCTTCAGTTGTTAAGCGTCCGTCTAGTGCTGTATCTGCCGCTGCAAACTCTGTACGAATTAACGCACGGTCTGAAGTTGCTGCAGTTGACAAACCAGTTAATGTTGCGTCAACACTTTGGAATTCAGTAACAATTTCTGCTAATGAGTTAAGTGCTGTTGCATCTGTGTTTGACAAGATGTTAGCAATTGCAGTTGTGTTAGTTGCCACGTCTGCTGTTAGTACACCTTCTGCCGCTCTTGCAGTTGCTGCCTCAGTGTTAATCGCTGATGTATTAGATGCGATATCTGAAGTGTGTGAAGCTAATAAAGTATCATGTGCATTATCTTTATTTGTTGCACGAGTTACTTCGTTAGAGATAGCTAGTGTATTAGCTGCCTCAGCCGCTAAAGCACGAGTTTCTTCTGCCGCAATATCGTTTGCGTTTTGTAGTTCTGCTGCACGAGCTGTTGAAGCTTCTGCAGTAATGTTGCCTTGCAATGTAGTATCTGCAGATGTTCTGTTAGTGATTTCACTAGCAAGACCTGCCGTGTTAGTTGCAATATCACTTGTGTTAGTTGCAATGTCACCTGTGTTAGCAGTGATAGCCAATGCATTTACTTGCTCAGCCGCTAAAGCACGAGTTTCTTCTGCTGTAATTGCTGCTACATTTAAAGCTACTTGTGTTGTGTTAGCCGCTACTGCGCCTGTTAAAGTACTGTCTGCATTTGTGAATGCATTAACAATTTCTGTTAATGAATCTAAAGCTGCTGCATCTGTATTACTAATGATGTTAGTAATGCTACCTTCTGCTGCAGTTACACGTGTATCTAACGCTGTATCTGCACTTGCTCTAGTAGTTGCTTCAGCATTAATGTCTGTTGCGTTTGCTGCCTCTGCCAAACCTGCACGAGTTACCTCTGCTGATAAGTTTGTTGTCAACGTTGAGATATCTGCATTAGTGGCTGAAATTTCAGCTGCTAAACCATTTGTTAATGTTGTGATATCACCTTCGTTTGCAGTTACACGAGTGTCTAGTGCATTATCTGCCGCTAGTCTTGTTGCTGCTTCTGAAGTTATTGCTGATGCATTTGCTTGCTCTGCCGCTCTTGCCGTTACTGCCTCTGCTGCGATTGCAGTTGAGTTAACGCCCTCTGCTGTTGTAGCACGATTTACTTCGTTTGTAATTGCAGTACCGTTTGCTGCTACTGCTGCCGTTAATGTACTATCTGAACTTTGGAATTCTGCAACGATCTCTGCAAGAGAGTTCAATGCAGTTGCATCTGTGTTCTGAATAATATTACTAATTTGTGTTTGTAAACCAGCGTCTGCTGCCTTATAAGCTGTGTCTAGCGCCGTATCTGCCGCTGTACGATCACTTACTTCAGTAGCAAGGTTGTTAGTTAATACAAGCTCTGCTGCCAACGCACGAGTTTCTTCTGCAGTAATGTCTGTAGCATTCTGAGATTCTGCTGCACGAGCAATTGACGCCTCTGCTGCAACTGCTGACGCAATGTCTGCCGCTACTGCCGACTGAGCACGTGCTGGTGTAAAGAATAATGCACCTGCATCTTCAGTTAGATCTGATGTATCAAAAGATCCAATTAAATTTGCTGCCGTAATTTTCTTTAATGTTGACGTACCTGAGTCATGTACTAATAGTGTGTCTAAATCCACTAGAGCTGTTGTTGCACCTTGGCCTGAAACTGCACTTGCATCTAGTTTTGTGTTAAGAACTGAATTGTCCCCTAACGCTGGACTCTTAATTTGTCTAAAAGCCATATAGATTTCTCCAATCAAATATATTTGATTCCTTATAATCTTTACAAGGAAAAATTAAATGTGGTATATGAACTCCACATTTAATACACAGGTTGAAACCCGTGCAATGTATTTACCTATACTGCAATAGAATTAAGTTATTTGAGAACTTGTTTTTTGAAAATATATTTCCCTAGATTGGGAAATATCTGAAGTCAACTGTTGAACTTGTTGACGGTGCATTTGTGATTGTTAATGTTGATCCACTAATGCTATACTCTGTTGGTTGTAGAATTAAACCATCTACAATAACTAACATACTGTGAACGCTGTGTCCGCTCTGAATAGTATATTGTGTTGTAGTGTTATCTCCCACATATTGACTACTAGTATATATCAAATTTAAGTGCTGGTTTCCTACAGAGTTATTTAATAAATTTACATTAGTTGCACTTGGATATCTATACTTGACATATATTTCATCACCACTTGCAGGAATTTCATTAAATGATAGTGTTGTTCCATTTAGTGAATAAATGCTAGGACGTTGTAAAACATCATTTACGTATACGTCAATTGATTCTTCATCTGCTGGTGCATCTGTTAATGTGTACGATGTTAATGATCCGTTTCCTGTAAATACTTGAGAAGCAGGTAACGGATTGGATGTAATACTGTTGTTTGTAAAAGAAAAATTTCCATTACCATCTGTTTGTAATACTTGTCCACTTGTACCATCGCTAATACCTAAGTCAAGTATTCCACTTACGTCACTAGCAATTGTTATACCTTTAGAACCAGTAGTAGTAACCGGAGTAATTGTAATATTATTACCAGCACGTATTGATATTTCATCAACCGCTGCCGCTATAATATCAGTTGGTGTTGTATCACTAACTGTATCATAAATGTGCCACGTTTTAAATGTGGATTCAATTGTAACTGTTACTGTACCGTCTGCGTTATCAGTTAATGCAAAACCGCCGTCAACATTGAAGTTAATACCTGTTACATTTGCTACTTCTACGTTTGATACTGGGTCGTTAATTTCCTTAACTGAGAGCGCCAAATCGCTTCGTATAGAGGTGTTTATGTTTGCAAGCTCTGTTGATGTTGCAAAGGCACTATCTGCTGACTGGAAGCTATTTACAATTTCTGTAAGAGAGTCTAGTGCTGCAGGATCTGTATTTGACAGTATGTTATTAACTTGCGTTTGTAATGCAGTAATATCAGCAGTAATACTAGATGATACTACTCCTCTGTTACCAGAGTATGTTGCACCTGTAATATAAACACTTTTGCCAGAAAAATTAACACCATTTGGTAAGTTATCACCAATAAAGTTTAGTACACCTGATTGATAATCAAAGAACCATTCATCGTTATTACCACTACCAGTAGTAAAGACTTTGTTGGACATTGTTTCAGCACCAGCGGCATCACCACTAGTATGAACATAAACATTTACAAGATATGTTGAACCAAATTCTGTTGGAATCCAATCTGTGATTCCTGTTTTCCAAGTTCTATTGCCTGTTGCAGTAATATCTTCGGTTGCTTCAATTGCCGTTTGTAGTGTTACATAACTATTAGAAGCAGAAGGCTTTACTGCTGGAATACTTCCAGACTCTGCCCAAATCGTATCACCACGTATTAGTAATGGACTTGGTAAACTTTCGTTGGCTGCAAGTTTGTTAAAGACTGTATCAGTTTTAGTTGCACCAAAACCAACTTTCTTAAATAGATAGTCTAACTTTTGATTATCGGAAATTGCCATTAACTAGCCTCCCCAATTGATATACTAGTTATTTCTTTTCCACTTGCTAATGCTACTCTAACCAACACAACATTATTTGTTGCGTTACTCATATTTTCACTACCTAGTGTCATTGTATAACTTGAATTGATACTGGAACCTGTTGGAACAACATCAGCACCTGTTAACGCACAACCATCTGCACCGTTACCGCCATTAGCAGTATCGCTACCCGGTATACCAGCACCTGCGTACTGACTTGTACATTCAATCCATCCATTTAATCCACTAGCATTATCTACGCCAGTTCCAGGAGCTGCAATCCACATACCAGCTATTCCGTTTGAAGTAATGTTAATATCAAAATTAGCAACAACTTGTCTGCGGAAAGCAAAAGTAAAATACTGTGTTCCAGTATCTGCACTTCTGTCTGGTCCAACTGGTAAAAATCCTGTTGAATAGTCTGTAGTATTATGTTCTAATGTACCCCATCTTACAGTAGCTTCTTGTGTTCCACTTACACTTACTGCACCAGTAAATGGTGTAGCAGTATAATCTGTTGAACCTGTTATAGTTGGTGTATCAGTTGTAGCATTTACAAAATCTGCAATACGCAAACCGTCTTCAGTAATTGTTCCATTACCTAAGCTATTTGCTACTGGTATATTGTCTTCTATAACACCTGTAGGATTAGCAGTATGCACCTGTACAGCGGTGTTAGTTAGTTCTGCATAGTTTGAGCTACCATTTACATTATTCGCTTTAAATTTAAGCGTTTCGACTGCTTTAACACTACTTGTAGTAATGTTAATTGTTTGGTCTGCTAATGCATATGATGAACCAAATCCAGTATTAGCATTTGGTATACCTGCTGTTAAATACGAAACTGCTTCCAGGTTTGCATATCCTTTATACTGTGTACTAATGGTTGCACCACTTGTACTTTCTGAATTAGTACCGTTAGCAATTTCAAATACATTGTTTGTATCTCTATATGCTTGACCAATCCAGTCAGAAAGTGATGCACCACTAAGTGTGAGGGTAGGGCTTCCTGTGTTGTAGTATGGAATTCCAGATATGTATCTGTAACTACCTGCGGTGCTTTCTGTCAAAGTAGCACTTGTTAAGTCAATAGTAGGAACGCTAGTTAAGTCATCACAAATAACTGTCACGTAGTTAGTATTGCCTGTTGCATTATGCTCTATTCTTTGATCATTAACACCAGTTGAATATTCAGCAAATGGTTTAGTAATTTTTGCATCAAATGTTTGGAAAAATCCAGTAGGATAAGTTGAAGAACTTATACTGTCATTTGCATCTCTTTGATCACTAATTACCAAGCTGTCAAAAGTACCGTTTTCATTTAAGGAAGTAGTAAACGCTTTTGAACCATCTGCTGAACCGTTAACAATTGCAGTTGCAGTACCACTTAAACCATTATATACATTTTGTGCAATGCTGGTGTCAATAGTACCGTTAGTATATCGTCTTTCGGTATTTGTTTTTAAACTTGCTCCAGCCGAGACTGGTGATGTTGCACTATTATCAGTAAAGTTATTAGCTAGTTTAGGATCAATACCCTGTGCGGAATCAGTAAGTGTAATTGTTTTTGTACTTAATCCGCCTGGTGCGTTTGGCACTGCATTAACTTGAAAAGTTAAGCTGGCCGAATCTGTTTGAGCTGTTATATCTGGAGTACCTGTTGCGGTAAAATCTAATTGATAGTTACCCGGTGTTACTCCTGTAAAGTCGTGTTGGACACTTGTTAGTCCTGCTTCATTATTATTAGCACTACCATCGTTCCAATCGTATTCATGATTGTCACCATTTTCACTTGTGTTGTTTACAGTAACTAATGCTCTGTTTACGCCGGTATAATCTACGCCGTCATATACATCATATTGATTATCGCCGTTGCGATCTGAAACTGTATCTGCACTACCCGAGATGTTTGCTCTAACATCTGGTTCTACGTGAATTACAAAATCTATACTTTCAAAAGGACTGCTAGTATGATCGCTTAAAACTTGCAAATTACCTGTGTAGTCCATTGCTACACTATTATCTAATAAAGTGTATTTGTGTGTTATTGTTCTAGCAGTATCTCCACTTTGATTACTGCCTACATTTACAGTTGTAATTGTACCATCGCCAAAGTCCCATAGATAACGTGTTCCGTATGTACTATAGCTTCCTATAGTTGCTTCAGTGCCATTAGTAAATGTTACTGTTAATCCGTTATTTGATTCTTCGTTAATACCTGTTGTAATGTCTGATGTTGCATCTGGTGTATGTGTGTCATAAATTTTATAACTTGCATCATCATCTAATGGAAGTAATGATGGCGTAGCTGTGCTATGACTGTCTAATGTTAGTGTAACGGTTCTTTGCACTTCTTGTTGTGTGCTAAGAGCAAATGTGTGGGCTATACGTCCTCCGCCTACGCCACCTGCTACACTATCTAAGTTAATAACATCATCTGCGGAACCATCTGCCCAATCCCATGTGTATTGAATTACTGCTCCCGATGTGTTAGTTGTTGTATTTTCAAAATAGACAGTATCGCCATCATCCCAATGTGTAATTGCGTTGCCACCAGTTGGTGCATCGTATACTACAAATGAAACGGCTGGATCGCCTGTGAAGATTGTAATATAATCTTCTCTTAATTTTTGTACTGAGCTACCAGCGCCTGTTCCTGTGTTATTAAATGCTGTAACATTTACATCAAAGGGACTACCAGTGTTGGTTGCGTATGTGTGAGTTGGAGTTGAGTCTGTTGTTGCGGTTGTTTGAGTGCCATCGCCCCAATCAATTGTATATCTGTTTGGGTCGCCAACAGTACTGATGGTTAATGTTGCAGTTAGTCCTGCTCCACCTGTTACTATATCAGAAACAAAATCTACAGACTTAACATAAGCACCTATTCTTATGTTTTCAATAATTTCTAAAACAGTAGCAGTATCGGCATCGCCGCCTGCATCAACATTTGATATTGCTGTTTCTAAAAATACTTTTGTTACAAGGTCTTGCGGGTCAACTGGGTCTGATGCGTTTTTTACAATTTTAGCGGAAACATCAATATTGTTTGCCGCTCCTGCATCTAGTATTAGATCAGATTCAGATTTAATTTTATCTGCCTGATGATTTATGTTTATAGCCAACTTCTTCTATTCCTCACAATTTCGCCGCTCTTGCGTTTTTGTTATACTTACTTATTTAACCAGCGTTTATTAATTATTAATTTACGCTAGGGTTTCCATATAAGGAAAGAATAGCCCAACCAGACTCAGTAAAAATAAATTCTGCACACTGACCAATGGTTACAAATGATATGTCTGTTCCATTTAAGAACGTGTCTGGTGTGACAACAATTGTACTACTTGGAGTATCAGTTACTACTAAAATTTTTCTTTCACCTTCAATGCCATCTGCTAATGTTAGTGCAGTGCTAGTTGATGCATTTAGATAAACTGTGCCAGATGTTGATAAGGATACAGAGTTTGTAGCTGATGTTTTAACTGATACTACTTTTTGTAAAAATGCAATATCCCAAGGACTACTATTTGTTCCTAGATCATATTGTATTCCAGAATCAGTATTTGGTACAACATTACTGTTTACGTTTGCATTCAGCGTTAATGATCCTCCTGCGTTTCCTAATGATATAACGTTTCCGTTTACAACAAGAGTACCGCCGACATATAAATTGTCTAATATGCCTGCTCCGCCTCTTACGCAAAGAGCAGATGTTGTTGATGCTAAATTCAAATCAGCAGCATTAACGTCTAATACGTTAGTGCTTTCTATTACTAGTGTTCCAGAATCTGGGTTAATGTGTGATGACATAATACTTTCTTCCTACTACTTCCTTTTATTATATATGTATTTATCAAAGACAAACCTTTTTGGCTGCTCAAAGAAAAAGACGCCAAAGCGTCTTTTTAGAATAAGCAAAATAGGTAGGATTCGGTTATACCTACAACCCCATAACACAGATACCATCTGAAATAAGGGAGCCAAGTTCCGCTTAGTATTGCGATGTGACACAGCGTATTTCTACTACCACGCCTGGGTACTACCCCTAACTTGCCAAGTTCGACCCTCTGGTAAAGGCCTCTTCCTTGCACTATAAACATTGAGCCGCTAAACTCTTTGTTGCTATGTACTTAATATACAACATATTTGTACAAAGGTCAACCTTTATTTAATAAAAAATTAATCTTTTTTAAAAATAAGCCAAAAAAATAGGCCCAATAAAGGGCCTATTTTAGTATTACTTGTTAAGTTCGGTTTATGAGAACTTAAGGTTACCTGATGCAACGTCAATTTTCGCTAAGTAGTCAGCTGCATTACCAAGAGATGAAGCTTGGTTGTTTAGCTCAACATAGCCATAACGTGTCATAAATGATACTGTTGGCTCGAAAGTTGATGGATCAAGTACTGTGCCTGAAGACATTAATGGAATGTATGGGCAATAGAATGCTGCCGCATCAATTTCACCGTCGCCTTTATAGCCAACTAGTACTGGAGCATTATCTGCCGCGTACTGGTCAACGAAAACACGCATAGTATTATTCAAAGTACCAACAAATTTAGTGTTAGTTGGAGCTTCAAATGGACCTTCAGTTGTTCTTGCAAACGCTGAAGTTGTCGCACTTTGTAGTACTGTTAACATTGTTGGTGAAACAACAACGTAGTTACCTGCGCCACGACGTGTACGTGTAGCGATTAGGTTTGCAGATCTGTTAATAAGAACCGCTAGTGCAGCATGCTCGTCACCGACGAAAGTTGCTTGTCCTGAAACAGCGCCTTGGTCGTATGTGTCTGCAGCTGTACCTGCTAATGTACGTAGTGAAGTTAAAACTTCTTGATCGATTTCAGCAGTAATTTCTTGTGCAAGTGCTTGCATGATTTCTGCTTCAACGTCTAGACCGTGCATTGAATTAGCATCTTGTGCCGCTTCAAAAGTCCAACGTGCTGATAGTTTACGTGTTTTAGCTTCAACAGTTTGTTTCAATACTTGGATTGAAAGTTTACGACCTGCTTCTGCTTCTAAAGAAGAAGTTGAAGTCGCTTTACCTGTTGCTGCGTCACCTGAGTAACCTTTTGCAATTGCAAATGGGCTTAGTGCTTCGTCGCCTGCTGTTGCAGTTGCGGCTGTTTCACCATATCTTACTCTTAGTGTGTGAATTTGTCCTACTGGACCTGTCATAGGTTGTACACCTACTAGTTCGTTCGCGATAACTGTTGGCATTACACGACGAATAACTGGAAGAATCACTTTGTTAAGTGATGCAACGTTACCTGCCATTGTTGTACCAGCTGCGGCTGATTCTGAAAGATAGCTCTTAGTGTTTTCTAGAACTGACTCCATAACAACCTTTTTGTTACCTGATAAACCATCTGTTAGTGCGTCTTTAGTTACGCCCCAATTTTCAAATAGATTCTGTGTCATTTGGAATTCTCCTTAGTTGATTCCTGCTAACTTTTTAAGGTTAATAATTTCGGCTTCATTTGCAGTTTCATTTGCAGTTGCTGCCTTGTTACCGGTAATCACAGTCTTCTGTGATTCTGTTAGTTTTTGTGATTTAACTGTGCTTGATTCATTTAATACTGTTGGTAAGTATTTGTTGAATTGAGCTTTAAGTTTACTTGTGCTTACGCTTTCAAGTAAGTTGTTCATTAATTCACGCTTATCTTTAGATAGTGGAGACATAAGTTCAGTTATAACTGCCTCACGCTCACGGCTTTCGTTAATTGCTGCAACTTTATCAGTTGCTTCGGTAATTTTTGCCTCTCTATCTGCAATTTCTTTTTGTGATTCGTCAAGTTGACTCTTCACATCTGAAAGTTCTTTTGAAAGTTTAGAAATATGTGTTCCTTCAGCTATATGTGAACTCATAAACTCAGCTGCAAAAGTTTCGAACAGTTTACGTCCAAACATATTTTCTTTTGCTTGCTTTATATCTTCTTTCAACGTACCTAATTCAGTTGATAATGTTGTATCAACAATATTAGCTAGTTTAGTTGAAGCTTTGTCAATGAAATCAGTTTTAGCTTGATTGATCATTTCTTTACCTTCCGCAACAAGTTTTACCTTTTGTTCAATAAGGTCTTTCTTGTCATTATGGAATTCATTAAGTTCTGAAGTAAGTTGTTCCATCACAAAATCTTCTAGCTTCTCAAAGTTGCCTTCTTGTAGCTTTCTGTCTTTGCGTAGTTCTGTAATTTCCTTGTTAAGCGTTTCCATAACAAACTTATCAAGTATTTCTGCATGTTCTGAGATTTTACGTTTGTACTCAACTTGAGCTTCTACTGCCGCTTTTTTGTCCGCTGCAAATTCTTGCAATTCAGTGTTAATCGTATCTGATACCATGGCATCTAGTGCTTCCACCATTGATGTCTTATCAGTTTCGTATCTGTTTGCGAATTCTTCACGTAATTCAGCAGTGATCTCTTCTCGAGCTTCTGTTAAACGTTCTTCCCATGCTTCTGAAAGTGTTGAACGCACTTCCTCAGAAAGGACTTCGGAACTTAGGAGTTGTTCTATTGCATTATTAGCCATCTAGCTTCTCCTAATGTTTAGTTTTTCAATGAACTTTAATACTTCCTTCTGGAGGTATTGATTTGCTATTGTGTCGTCTTTTACTGCGGTTGCAACATCCAATAAAATATTACCACGGTGTCCATTCATGATCTGCTCATATAGAGGATCTGGGTATGCATCCGGGGCACTTGGATTAGCAACAATATCAACAGTTTGTATTTCAAAATCACTGACATTACCGCTTTCTGCTACGTTACCACTACCTCTTGACGAAACGCCAAGTTTTACTCCGTTTTCTAAAAGGGTTTTACAAATATTTCCCATTGGAGTTGGTAACAGTTTTAAACGACCATAACCGTCTTGGCCGTCCATCCACATTTTTTCAATCATGTGAGATACACGGTCCAAATTGACTTGCAAATCATCTGGATGATCTGCTTCGCCTAATACTGAATAACCAGTTTCAATTTTTTCTTGTATTGCCTTAACGGCTTTTGAAATTTCTGTAACTGGATAAACTCTACTATTTTGATTACGCTTGTCACCTTGTACAAAGATACCTTGCATAAACAAGTTCTTACCTTCCTGATCTGACTCAGTAATGATTTTTGCTTGATCGTAACTTAGGTTCTCTTTTAGTGTAAGCATAATTAGTTAGCCTTGCCTTTTTTCTCAGCACCGTGGCCTGCTGGGTTTGCTTTAAGATCGTCTATGTCTTGTGGACCATCAACGTTCATATCTTTAGCATCGCCTGTTAAGCCTTTTTTAGCGCCTTCTGAAGATTTCTTAGACATGTCTACTGTTTCGCCGCCCATGTCGTTCTTACCTGCAACTGGTGACGCTTTACCGTCATCGCCTGCTGGCATACTTACTGGAGCTGCTTTTAGTTCTGCACCTTCTTCGATTTCTTCTGAGTCTTCATCAGTTTCAGCATCAGTTTCTTCAATTACTGGAGATACTGCTTCTTCCATTTCTGGTTCCATTTCTGGTTCCATTTCTGGCATAGCTTCTTCTTCTGAATCACCCATTACTTTGGCAAATTCTGCTTTAAGATCTGCTAGTGCGTCTTCGACGTTTACTAACTTATCTTCAATTTCTTCATGCTCTTCTTCGTGTGCTGATTCTTCACCATCACCGTCAAAGTCCATGTCGCCATCTTCGTCTGATAATTCCATTTCAGCTTCTGGGTCGCTTAGATCTGATTCAGGAGCGTCTTCGCCGTCTTCATCTTCACCGAACATTTCTTCTGCTTCGATTTCTTCATCATCTTCTTCGATGTCGCCGATAAAGTCGTCAGCTTTTTCGTCGCTGATCGCTTCATCAATTTCTTCTTCTGCAACTTCATCTTCAACAACTTCGTCAGCTTCGACTAGGTCATTCCAGATTTCACGTGCTTTTTCTACGAATGCTTCGTGTAATAGATCCGATGCTTGTGCTTCTTCACCATTAACTAGGCTTTCAATTACTTTAATATAACGTTCGCGAGTACTCATTTGACATTCTCCTTTAAAGGTTATAACATGTGTATTTAGTCTTGGCATAGAGCAAGATGTCTTAAATACAAAAAAAACCGTGGTTTTGAAGTCACGGTAGTGATTTTAGGCATTATAAGTGTATATTACTTACTATGCTTCGGGGCTAGCGCCGTACTGTAGTTGCACATCTTCTATCTTATCTGCATGCTCACTACGAGTCATTTCGCGTCTATTACGCATTTTGTTTAGATGTTTTAGTGTCAATTTAGGTCTACGAGTATCATCCTCGTCCCATTTATTGAAGTTATCATCTTGTTCATTTTGTGCTAATTCATTAAATCGCATCGTCTGGTACTCCTGTGTCTCCACCTGTATCGGCATCGCCACCGTCTGTTGGTAGATCATCTAATCCTTCGTCATTGGCATTCTCTGCTCCTACGTCTGTAGGTTCAAAGCTATCTACGTCTGAGCCTCTTAGACCCATTCCACCTAAGTCGCCTGTAGCTGACCCGGCTGGTTGATTGCCTGCTTGATTTTCTTCTTTCCACATTCTTTCGTTCTCAACCATTTCTTCTTCGTTAAGTCCCAAATATCTTTGAAGTATAAATCTCTTAGATAAGTATGGAACACCTTCGATAGAACTAAATAGGTTTGCCTTTTGAGCATCAATTTCAATTGTTCTATATTGTGAGAAACTCTGTGGTTCACTAAATGTTAAATTAAACAAACTAGCACTAACATCAACACCTCTATGCTTACAGAATAATTTAAACTCGTGGTCTAAAGACTGTTGTAGTGTTAATTGTAATCTTTCGCAATATTTTGCAAAACGGAATTCTTGGATCATTGCAGTACCAATTCGTCCGTCATTAAACGCCGCTATACCGTCTTCACTTCCAGTAGGAAGGTACGATGTTGGTACACGAAGTCCACGCATAAGTTTGTTGTTAAAGTACTTTAAATCATCAATCTCACCTAGGTTTTCACCACCTGGTAATACTTCAACTTTAGATCCACGTCCTTCAGCTGTTTGAGCAAAGAAGTAATCTTCCATTATTGATAACGGGTTATAAGCTGCATCAACAACTTTAGTACCACCGCCACTCATATTTGGAATACGTGTTTGGTGTACTTCATTTTTAACTCTTTCAACAAAGCCCATTGCCTTGTGTGCTGGCATATTACCAACATCAACATAAAATACTCTACGCTCTGGAGCTCTTTGTACACGATAGATAATAATACTATCTTCTAATAATTCTTTTTGTTTGTATACTTTAAATACTGGTTCTAGTATACTATCACCAAATGGCCAGTTGCCATTCATTCCGTCTGATAAACTAACATGTACTACATGTCTAGCATCAACGGCAAATTCTGAATTTTGTCCACCTGATGAATTTGGTGTAACAATGCCCGAGTTTCCTTTACCAACTGTATAACCAGTTGTTGGATTTACTGCGGTTGAATCTGAATGTTTCTTAGTATCAGTTGCTACCAAGTCATGTAAGTTAAGTGCTATATTTTTAATAACATATTGATCAATTTCTCTGCCTTCACTTTCGTTAACAATTGCTTTGGCAATGTCACCCGGTTGTACAAAGATAAGTTTATATGTTTCTGGATCTCTGATAAAGAACTGATCACCGTATTTAATACAAGATCTAAACATAGTAAATATTCTACGTTCAAAGTTATTAATAGCAACCCACTGCTTTAATGTAGTTTCTAATGCACTTACTTCTGAGTCAGTTGGGCTTGTTTTGTAATTAATTTCAAAAGGCAAATTTGATTCTGGGTTTAATTGTGTACTAAATTCTGCAATAGTATCTAGTGCTGCATTAATCTCACTGTCTTGGTCCATTTGATCGTACTGTGTGTAACGCTCAACACGATTTGGTTGACCTGAATATACTTCCGGTAGCCAACTTTGCCAGCGATTGTTACTCGTGGTTCCGGTTGTTCCACCTGGTGGATTATATTTTGTAAAGTGTTTTTTCCAACTCATAATGTATGCCTTTTATTGTATTTGTATTTATCTATTTACTTATTAACGTTTACGCTGAAAATCTCATACGCTGTTTTCTAAGTTGATCAAAATTAAGATCTTCTGCATTTTTTACCCTAACTTCAGCTAGTTTATTACTTTCTTGCAATATATCCATTTCTCGTTTAGCTCTCTTAATAGCATCATCTGTTAAACTCAGCCATGCAGTTTTATGTATTATACTACTATTATCATCATTTGTCAAGTTCGCTGTGCTAAAAGACATGGGTTTACTCTCTACAACACTTGCTGTTTCAGGTATTTCGTTTGCAAATGCAGAATCTGACCCACGTGTTACTTGTGCGTCACTAGTAGATGCAGTAGGTGTAAGCGAGGAAGTTTCTGTTGTTGTTTCATTTAATTCAGTTGCATTACTACCAAGTATATGCTCAAATAATGAATTAGATGATTTATTTAATGTTGAAGTAGTATCTGTTGCCCAACTAGTCATTGTTTCTAATGCACTACCAAATGTTTGCATAGGAACTGTAATAAACTCCTGTGCTGTTAAAAACATTTTAGCCATATCATTCATTGCTACTGTGGTTTTTCCAGACTCACCTAGTTTTGATTTAGTATCAACTAAATACCCATCAATTTCGGTATCAGTTTTATTGATCCAGTTTTTAAAATTCTTATTAATAAGTATACCAGTTGATTGCAATTCTTGTATTAAACGTAAAGGCGAACCTGCTTCAGATCCAGCAGTTGCAATTTTTGTCATGTCTATTTTAGCAAATTCTTTGACCATAAAGTTTTTAGCAACTTCTTCGCTTGCTTCACCGGAACGCACCATATCATTAATTCTGCCTAGGAAGCCTGGCATAGCTTTATCAAATGCTGCTCGTTGTTCTGTTGACATACCTGTTTCAACTTGAAACCTACTTATATCATCTGAAAACTCAACTAAGTTTCTATTAAATGCATCTTCGAGAGATTGCATTATTCCTGCCGCTGGTCCTGTGTCTTTAATTTGACCTAATTGTATCATTAATTGTTCAGCTGCTTTGGCAGTTTTTTCTAATCCCTGATCTCTTAAAGTTTGCGTACCTGCTGCTAAAAATTCATTACTCATTGCTGTCATAGCTGCCTGCAATGCTTCGCTTCGATTTAATGATGTTAGACTTGCCATAGCTGAACTTTCAACTACTAAATTTATAAAACTCTTTTCTAACTCTTCGCCATTGTTTGCTAATTTTTTATCAAGGGCGCCAGTTAAACGTTGTGTTTCCATATACTGTGTATACGTTTGCAATAATTCATTATTCAACATTCCAAGATCGCCTAGCGAATCTGTAGTAGTTGACATGCTTTTAAACATTTGTAATAATCTTACAGAGCCACCAGATACATCACCGCCAAGTGCTGTCATTGTTCCACCGAAGTTTCCAACTGTTTCTGCAAATTTATCATATGTTATACCTGCCTGAAAACTATCTGTATATAAATCATCAAAAATATCACCTGTCTCATAAAATATAGAACCAGCATCAATCATTGTTCGTTGTACTTTTGCAAACTGTTCGTACTTGGCTGCATTCCAACCTGCAAATGCTAATGCGGCATCTGTAGCAACTGCCATGCCTCCGCCAAACTTTTCAAAGAAAGGTTTAATACTTGGAATTTTTTCTGTTAAGTCCATTAGTCCACCTTTACCATTTGCATCTTTCATTTTGTCTGCTAATGTTCCAGCTGCATCAACTAAACTACTTAACGGTGTTTCAGAGTCTCCAAAAAAGTCTGCTACGCTATTAACTTTTTTAACACCACCCATTATTGAATTAGCTGCATTTTCTGATTGTTTTTGATTTGTCTCGGCATTTCTAGCAACTGCATCAATGGCAGTTTCAACTGCATCTAATGTTGCTTGATTAATTTTTGCTGATTTTTTTGCATTTTGTAAAAGTTTTTTAGATAACACGTTAGTACCGTATGTGATATTTCCTATACGTGCCATTGTGGCTTCTGTTGCCCAAGCTGGAACAACTAGCTCACCGTTTTGTGTTGGTATGTTATATGATTTTGCCATATTATTCTAATCCTAATCCTTGTTTTGTTAACTCGCCTTCTTTTGTTAAAAGTTTTTGTTCGTATATTCTTAATTCAATTATCTGATCCTGTAATGATCCTAACTGGTTCTGTAATTTAACTATCTCTTCTTCAGTTAAATTTTCTTCAGTTTCTGGGTTTTTTCCATCTTCGATTAGTTCAAGTAATTCGTTTTTACTGTCTGTTCTAATTTGTACTGTATTTTTAACTGCCTCTATGTTAGCGTATATGTTATCGCTTGTCATAGTGTCAATACTTTCATTGTATCGTTTTTCTAAATCTCTGGCATATATTTCATTAAATCTATCTTCGTGTTCTTTTCCAAATAATTTAGCAAGCCCTTTTCCAAGACCCATTAATCCACCAGTTAATACTGAAAACCCAGTTCCTAGTGTATCAAACCCAGGTGTAATAACTTCTTGTAAATTTTGAAAAGATACCGATACATTGTCAATTACATCAATTGATGTATCTGCATTTTCAACAAGTTTGGCAATATAGTCGTTATCAGCTAGTCCACTTAAATCTGCTTTAAAATAAGAATCAGGTATAATTCTAGCCAGTGTTATTAGTTTAGTAGTTTCAAACAATTCAGGAGCATAAGCTGATACTCTCATAGTTCCATCTCTTATCATCTTAACAAACGCTCGTTGTCTTTCTGTTGCTTGTTCTTCTGTTGTTATTTGTCCAGTAGCAGTATCCTCTACCATTTGGATGTATTCTTCTGCAACACCCGGTCCTACTAATCTTAACTTTGCTAAAAAGTCAGTATCAATATTATTAACTGCTGACTGATCGTATGAAATATCATTTAGCGTAGATGCAACATCGTCGCTAAAATTTTCTGCAAATTCCTGACCCATTGTAGAGTTATTAAGTACTGCAAAGAAACCAACAGCATCCGTAATATTTTTATCAGCAGTTTCTCCGTATTTCTCTTGTATAAATTTTGTATTCTGAATTAATGCAGTTTGTAATTCAACGTTATTTCTAGCTTCGTCTCTTAATTTTAATGCTTCGTCACGTTGTGTACCTAAAATGTTACCAGTAAATAATGCAAGTTTATTTGCAGATTCAAAACCTTCAAGTACTCGTTTTTTAGTTTGTGCATTGAATTCTGTTACTTGTCCTGTTTGATAAAGAGTTTCTGTTTCTTGTGTAATAAATCTAGCCTGATCTTGTATAGAAAAACCAAAGTCATTAAACCCATCACTCTTATCGATACTATCAATAAAGTCTGCCATATTTCGTTGTCCCATGTATGCTGACTTTCCTGCACTAACAATAAACGGCTTTGCTGCCTCTGTCATTTCCACATAGTCTTTTAGTCCCATACCGAGTAATCGTGTTTTACTTCTAAGTGTAGTCCACATCTGCTGATCACTTACTGTTGATCCAAATTCAATAAATGATCTACTTAACTTTTCTTGTTCTGTCATTAATTTAGCAAATACCATTGCTAATCCAGTTGCTGCAACTCCGCCCGTGCCTACGCCTTTTAGCACAGCTGCGGCGCCTTTTCCAGCTACTCCAAATCTAGAAGTAAAGTTACCGGTGGCTATTCCTGCATTTGCTAGATGCTTTGCTGCTTCATGTGATAATTCTGCTACGGCGTTTGCTGCTGAGCTACCCGAAGTTGTAATATCCATACTTTTTTTAAGTTCTTTACCAACTGCTGTTGCTTTACTATCGCCTTTGTTTGCATCAGTTTTTGCATCGTCGGCTTCTTTGGCTATTTTTCTAACATCAGCTGGACTTAGTTTTCCAATTTGAGCTACTACCTGTGAAAGAGTTAATCGCATACCACCGAAGTTATTTGCAACAGATTGCAATGTTTCTTCTGATGCCCAGGGTGGTAAATTACCGAGTATAGCGTTTATATCTTGTTGGTCCATGTGTTTCTGCTTATTAAGTACTGTTTTAATTTGGATAAATACTATTGTATTATACAGTATTTATGGCTTACCGTAATATACGTATATAATTGGAGAATATAAAGTATGACAAACCCACTAATTCAGGCATATAAAAAGCCTTCTTTGTTTATTCCACTACCAAGCCAGGGCAAGTATTATAAAACCAAGCCAAAACTTAGTATTGATAACGAACTAGCAGTATATGCCATGACAGCAAGGGACGAACTTATTACTAAAACACCAGATGCTCTGTTTAATGGAGAAGCCACTATAAGTTTAATTAAAAGTTGTTGCCCAGACATTGAAGAACCAGAATCAATGCCTGTAAACGATTTACTTGTAATTTTAATTGGTATTAGGCAAGCAAGCTACGGTAAAGAAATTGACGTAGATGTAAAGTGTCCAAAGTGTGAATTTCAAAACCAATTGCAACTAGATGCAAACGTAATGCTATCCACAATAAATAATGATCCTATAGATCCTAGTGTAACATTGCCAAGTGAGTTTAAAATTATCTGTAATCCTTATACATTAACCGACAGAACTTTATTACAAGTTCAACAAGTTAAACAATCAAAAATGATACAAGGACTAGCAGATGAAAACTTAGATGATGTTGATAGACAAAATTTATTCGGAAAAACATTTGTTGAAATTGCAGAACTTACTGTTGATTTAATTACTAACAGTATTAGCAGTGTACAAGGAAAAGATACCGACGTAATTGATGATAAGGAAACTATAAGAGAATGGTTACAATCAATTACTAAATCAGATTATGATTTAATAAAAAGCAAAATTGAAGAATTAAGTGAAAGTGGACTAGAAACTGAATTTAATGCTAACTGTCAAGATTGCGGTCATAGTTGGAAAACTGGTATTGACTTAGATATTGCAAATTTTTTCGAGGGCTGATAGCTTCTCGTCAGCCCGAACAAATCATTGAACTTGTAAATAAGTATAACAAAGATCTAAAAGAAACCGAAGGAAGATATTTAGATATCGTAATCAGAACTGACGGGGCTTTTAGCTATCAAGACATTATGACTATGCCAGTAGACAGTATTAGATTACTAGTTGAGCGTATGAATGATAGAGTTGAAGAAATGAATGCTGCTAGAAAACCTAGTGGACGTTAATGACCCATAATTAGTTTATAGTATTCTTCGGGCCAACTATCGTAATAGTTTGTATTATCATGTAAGTGTTTGCGTTTTTCTAACAAGTCGTTAGCACGTTGAATAAACACACAATCCGTAAAGTTTTTAATAAAATGTCCACTTTGTCTTGTACTAGTAAAGTATAAGAGATGTGGATTTTTATTTGAGTACTCCTCGCAAATTTTTTCTACAGGAGTAATATCATCTAAATCCCCTAACCAAACAATACCCATTTGATATGTTTCTGGATCAAAAGTATCCATAACTGTTAAATCATTACGACCATCAATGAACTGCAATGCCCGTTTAATTCTGGCACTCTTAGCATATGGACATACAGGATATCCATCATCTTTAAGGGGTTCAACTTGCTTTTCTGTAAACTCTAAAAATTTACTCTGAAATTCGTCCAACGTCATATGTGTTATTGTTCTCTTATATAATTGATATCTACGATATCATCAGTTTCACAAAGCTAACGCTTTGTTCACTGTTTATGCTTACGCTTCTTTATGTTAGTTAATTGTTTTAGATAAAAACTATTTTTTTTAATTAGTTCTTATGTTTATTTATGTGATAATTATAATGGTTACTTGACAAGATATTTTATTCACACTTAGCCTACTAAGGGCCAAGTGTAAATTGAGTTCTTGACATAGAACGTCACCCACAAGTACCATAGTAAACCTAGTTTAACACCTAGGAAGGGCGGTTACGCTGTACCCTTATTACATACTGCTTTTCTAACGCAGAAACATCCGGAGCCATGGTATCGACTTTTGGACTATCCTCAAGTTACGAGCGTTCGTAGAGCTTGATCATTTTGATTTGTCAAATCAGTGTATTGACATTGTTAAGCACACCAGTATCTAGTCACGTGATTACGTAACCTCAAGGTGAGTCGACCTATGCCGACCAATCGGAGCTTTGAAGCCTGTGTTAGTTTTTATTAGCCTGATTGTGTTTTGAACTGTGCCAGTAATTGCTTGACTTTATGTCTGTATGAGTTTTGGTCTTACACTATTAATTATCTGATGCTTTAATTATTTGCTTCAAACAAAGTTAAAACGCTACTTTTGTTATAATAACAAAAAAGTTGTTCGTTGTCAACCTTTTTTCAAGTGTTCTGTAAGAATCTTAGAACTACCTATTCTTACATTAATTATTCCGTTATAGTATTCATCAGTTTCTAATACTCTACGGTCAAATTGTTCTTTTGCTTCCATATAACTTAGTACACCTCTGCTAGGACAATAATGTAATATTTCCCTAGTAAAGTTTTCAGAACCAATTGTTAATACGTCTGCATTTAAATGATCTGATGAGCCCCAATAGTCTCTCCAGTCACTTTCTTTTGTACCACGCCTTTTATTTTTCTTACCTTTAAGGGGTGGCTTTGTTGTTTTAAATCTTGCTAGTTTCTTACCAACATACTTACGATTGTTAGTAAGGTTAGTAATTAAATAAACAAATCCTTCGCAGTCAGCAGGAAGTTCGTCAACTACAACATTATTGTAAGTCCACGGACAATTGTTACTACTCTTTGATCCACTCATTAATTGTTTTCCTAATCAAATCTAATGTGTCTACACCTAAAAATGATTCGCTTATTGTATTTGGAGCATGTAATAATACATATTCCTGATTAGATAAATCTACTTCTAATGGAAGCTGTTGTTGTTTACCCACTTTGTAATCTATCTGAATAATCGTTTAATTTATCTATTGTTTCAGTATCACCAGACATTTTTGCTATTTTTTTAGCAATGTCTAAATTATTTGTTGTATATTTTTTTAATTCTTCTTTAGTAATATCTAGATGCGTATTACAATCAATAAACAAATCTTCATAATCAACGTAAATTAATTCGTGTACTTTTTTTAATGTTTCTTCTGCTTCGTTATAATTATCTAGTGTAAAATTTTTACTTGCATCAACAATTGTATTTAAAGTAAACTGTTTAAGATAATCTTCATCATGGGTATGTTCTATAGTTCTAAGCCAAATAAGATACGATAAACAAAATACAGTAGGAGCCATTAAGTTTCCAACTTCTAGTTCATACTCTTCTTTTATATGAGTTTGAATATCTGTTAATTGTTGTTTTTCTTGTTCGGTTAAAAAATTAGGTACACCAGAAATGCCTTTGTGTTTTTGCATTTTCTTAATACCTAGTTGCATTTCGCTAAACCAATTTGGTCTTACTATAATTGCTTTTTCAGAATCACCAAGTCTAGTAATTCCATAGTTCATAAAATTAAGCATCTATTACCTCTATCTCTGTATTAAATGTAGTGAAGCCATTTTCTTTAGTAACTTGCAATACACTTTGTACACGACCAACTAGCTCATCTCTATGTGAAATAAGTAGAATATTCTTTTCTCTATCACGTTCCATCTTTTTCAATACGCCTAATGCACTTTCTACACCAATTGTATCCATACCACTGTCAACTAGTTCGTCAATACAAACAAAGTTAATAGGATGATTCATACTTTCAAAGACATCACGGAAACTCCAACTCAGTCCAAGTATTAATCTGTTACGCTCACCTCTTGACAAGTTATCAAAATCTAAATCTTGTCCAAGTTGTGTAATAGTTACAGTTAGGTCACTTTGGAATTGTACTTCGTGTGGTAAACCTAAACGTGTAATATAATATTCTAATCGTGTGTTTAAGAACTGCAAGTTCTGTTCAATAATCTTTTTACGAATAAAACTATCTTTGTTAGTTAATAGTTTTAATAAAAAGTCTTGATGTTCTCTTAGTTCCTCAAGTCTATTTACCTCTGCCCAATTTACTTCTTGTAGGCCAGTTTCTGTTAGACTATCAATTTGTTCTATATATGGATTTGTTTCTTCCTTAGCATTATTTAATGCAGTTTGTAACTTATCTATTTTGCTTTGATGTTTGTATGCTTCTTGTAGTGTGTTATACTCTGTGCGTGGTGCAACACCTAGCTCTCCTAAGTCTGCAATTGCAGTATTGTATTCTGTAATTAATTGATTATCATCGTCTAAATGTTTTTGACTTTCATCTACAAGTTCTGTTTTTTGTACAACAATTTTATCATGTTGTTCGTCGTGTATTTCTTGTCCACATGCATAACATTTGTGTTCTAATGTTGAATTTAGATCAGTTTGTGCTTTAGTTAAACGCTTAGTCTCACGCTCAACACTACTTGTTAGTCTAGCAATCTCGGCAGTTAATGTATCTATTTGATTCTTTTTTTCATTAAATTTTGTAAATTCTTCGTGTGCTTTTATTTCAGCATCAATGTCGATGTGTTCTAATGCAGCCAGTTCGCTAGTGTTTTCTTGTATGCGTTCTTGTAGTTGTGTAGCCCATGTTTTTTGCCTACGCTCTAAATCTTTAATGCTACTGCCAATGCGATCATTAGCATCTTCTATGCCTTTGATTCTAAATGTTTCTTCTGTAATTCTGTCTTTAGTGCCTTTAAGAAGGTCTTTTAGTATGTCTGCCTTCTCACTAAGTTTAGTAATACCTAGCAACTGTTCAATCATTTCACGCTGATCGTTTGCTCGCATACTTAGGAATGGATCAGTGTAAGTGTTCAGTGCAACAATGTGCTTAAACATTGTATGACTCATGCCTAGTAGTTGTTCAATTACTGCTTGACTCTGTCTACCTTCGCCTTGCATCTCATCTGTAATGCCTTCGTTGTTATCTATGTCATTGATTAGATATTTAAATACATTAGGCTTACGACCACGTTCAATTCTATACGCTTGTCCGTTCATTTCAAAGTCACAAGTAACCATCATGTTTTTATTATTGGTTTTGTTGACTAAGTTATCTTTTTTAATATTATAAAGTGCAGCACCATATAGTGCATAACTAAGTGCGTTAACAATGGTAGTTTTACCTGTACCATTACGAGAGCCATCGCCACCCAAGTCCAAGTTGTTACCCAACACAAGTGTTAAGCCTGCGTTGTCAAAGTGAACTGCCTGTGTGACATTGCCCACACTCATAAAATTCTTTACAGTGATATTTTTAATTATTAGCATGTTTAAGTTGTTAGTCCTGTATAAATGTCTACTAGTATTTGTTTCTTGATAGTATCGCTTTGTACTGATTCTAATTGCGACAATACAATAGTGTCTACATTTTCTACTTGAATGTCTACACCTTTATTCCAGTCTTGTGTGTGTTCTTCTTTTTTACTTGGCATAAGAGTAATCTCACGCAAGTCATATTGTTTAGCAAATGTTTCTTTAATAAAGTTTGCTTCTTCATATGTAATGCCTACATCTAAACTAACACGAGCATGTGTTTTAGATCCCAAGAACTTGTCTGGGTTATCAATTAGTTTACTTAATGTTAGTGTACGATACTTTGGTGCATCTGGCCATGCTTGATAATCAATTGTGCCATCCCAATCTAAGAACATACATCCTCTATCATCATCCCATGCATCAGCATAGTTGTGTGGGAAGCAGTTACCTGGATAAATTACATTACCACGCTCTTGTCTTTTATGGAAGTGTCCACTAAAAACTTTCTCAGGTCTTGATAAATCTTCTGCTTTAAGTCCGCCGTGATCTGGCATTTGTACAAGTGCATTCATATAAAAACTAGGCAATTCAAAATGCCCAAACATAAATTTACAATCAATCTCTTTTAGTTTCTTCCACTCGTCATCACATAACCAAGGAATAAACGCAACACCATCTTCAATAAACATTTCATTGTTTATCATTCTAATGTTTTTAAATTCTTCGATCATTGATAAACTATGTATCTCACGCTTCTCACGATAATATAAATCGTGATTGCCTGTAATCATAATAACTTCTTCAAATGATTCACTGAGTTTACGCAAATTACTAGTTGTGTAATTGAGTGTACTAACATTAATGCTTGCACGGTTGTGATGCCAGTCGCCTAAAAAGAAACATTTTTTAATGCCTCGTTTATGTGCTTCTTCGATCATCCATGTAATAAAATCTTCACAATCCTGGTTGTGATGTCTACTGTTATTCTTCATGCCAAAGTGAATATCAGTAAAAATTACTGCCTTATCAAAAAACATTTATTCTCCAGTTTCTTCGTTGTCTACTTCTGGTACTTTATAGTTTGTTACTTTAACTGTAGGATTCATTTCTTTTTTCTTAGTCTCATTTTTAATATGAGCTTCCCATTCAGCATTAAATGTTCTAGTGCTACTTGGGTTTAATCCTTCTTCTTCTAGTAAGTCATCTCTGATATTTTGACTACGCTTTTCTAAGTTTAACACTCTTGTAAAACTATTATTGATTGCTGCAGTATAATAAGCAAATGGATTTTGTGATTTAAGTTCATTAAATTGCAATCCAATTTGTGCAAGTTGCAATAATGCTTGTCCACGCATTTCATCTACATATGTATAACCTCTCCAGTTACCACGCATGCTATAGCGTTCGCATAATTTAATATACATTCTTGCTAGTTGTTCTGTTGTTTGACCGTGATGGACATTGAAGTGTCCATTGTCTTTGCCACCTTCCCAATGACTACGTGCTACTTCTGACCAATCACCTTTAATTACTGCATAGTGTTTAAAAGGAGGAAAGTTACATTTAGCATGTAAATCAGCTTCAGTCTTTGGTTTGTTTTTTCTGTTTTCTTCTGGCACATGTTCAAATGTCATTACTCTTACTACAATGTCGTCGTCATTGATAGTTTCAACATCTACTGCAAAATCTGCCGCTCTTGGCTTAGTTTTTTTGCCTGTTAAGCCTTGTTCCCAACGAGCAACCTCTGCCTGATGAGCTAGTTTTTGTAGTCTTGTTGCTCTATTTTGTTTTGCTTCAGCAACAGCTTCCGGAGTAATTTCATCAAAACCTGTTACAATAAGATCAAAGTGTGTATAGTTTTCATCATGTGTCCAACAATATGTCATTTTACTGTTATGTATTTCTCTTAACAAGTCTTTGTTTGTTAAGTAAAAAGTCTTTTTTGGTTTATTCATATCTTGAGATTTCCTTTATTTACTTAGTATTATACAGCAGACCCGGCCCTAATGTCAACCGGTTTTTTCAATTAGATAAATACTACGAACGGAGAAGTAATTATGTTAATTGAACATGTTTTAAAAGAGGAAGTTGACAACATAGCTGTATTTTATGGCGGTCGTTTCCAACCTATGCACCAAGGACATCACGATGTTTATAAACATCTGGTTCAAAAGTTTGGTGCGGATAATGTATTTATCGCCACAACATTTAGTCAAAAAGCTGTCAAAGCCCACTCAAAAGGTGACTTTAGTAGTGATCCCTTTACATTTGATGAAAAGGCAAGCATTATGAATAAGATGTTTAATATACCCGGAGATAAGATTATTAAAACAAATCCATACAGACCAGATATGGATGCAGCAGGCAGAGATCCAAACACCACTGCACAGATACTTGTGTATGGTGAGAAGGACGCAAATAGACTTGCAACAGGCGGAGAAGGGTTCTTACATAAACTACCAAATGATATGAATGAATTGATTCCAACTGCACAAGAAAGAGGCTACGTATATGTAGCACCACTAATGCAAGGTGGAATGAGTGCAAGTGACTTCCGTGCAGACATGGCAAGCGAAGGTAACGAAGAATCTAAAAAGCAAGCATTTACTAAGTTCTTTGGAAAATACAATGAACAGATTTTTAAGTTTATTGAAGAGAGGTTAACATAATGGCAGGCATATCAGAATCAAATAAAGTAAGTTTAGTACTTAAACAAAAAGGTAAACCATTTTTTACAATGGGAATATTGAGACCTTTAAGTGAAATAGGCGGTGTACTTTTTCCATATACTCCAACTATTCAAGTATCGCATGCTGCTAATTACGGAACATATGATATAACAGGATCAGTTTATCAACAGAATTATTATATTAATACTGCAAACCCAGGACTAAGTGTAACTGCTATGTTTACATGCAACACAGAAGAAGAAACACTATATACGGCAGCAGCTTTTCAATTTTTTAAAACTTGTACTAAATCTGAGTTTGGTATATCTGCTGGAGATAAAGCTGGTACTCCTCCTCCAATTTTAAGATTTAATGCGTATGGATCTGTGCACCATAGAAACGTGCCATGCATATTGCGAAGCTTTACATATACATTACCAGAAGATGTTGACTATGTAGAAGTAGACGTTGCAGGTGAAAAAATAAGTCTACCTACCCAAACTATTGTGTCGCTTGAACTTACACCGCAATTACCTCCAAAGACAGTAAAAGATAAATTTAATATAAGAACATTTGCATCGGGTAGTTTACTTAGCGGTGGAAACAACGGAGGGTTTATGTAATGGCAACATACAGAACAGATAGCGTATACAGAGATACAGAAATTATCAATGATCAATATCTAGACATATTAAATATTGATACAATTGATGTTAAAAATACCACAACTAAAATTATTACACTGGATTCAAAATATGATCAAAAACCAGACCTATTAGCAAATGACTTATATAATAATGCAAAGCTATGGTGGGTATTTGCATTATTCAATCAAGACAGTTTAGTAGATCCAATTGTGGACTTTAAAGCAGGATTAAAAATTAAAGTACCAACAAGGTTCTCATAACATGGCAAATACACTAGCGGACAGAAACAACAATCCAGGTAATATAAGATATAACAGTAACATACCTTGGCAAGAGAAAATACCCGGCGGAGGCGAAGGAGGATTTGAAGGATTCACCACTCCCGAGCATGGGGTAAGAGCCGCTGCTAAAAATCTATATACATCTCAAGAACGATATGGAAATAATTCAGTAGCGTCTATTGTTTCACAATGGGCACCACCAGGTGAAAATCCTACGGATGCATACATAAGCAAAGTAGCAAATGATTTGGGCGTTGATCCATATGCTGATCTAGGATCACTAAGAGATAATCCACAACTAACCGCAGACTTGGTAAAGTCCATGACAAATATGGAAGGTGGTACTGTTGGCGCTGATGGAAAATACACAGATAACGTAATTAAAAATGGTGTGGCTTTAGCAAACGGAACACCAGAGTCAGATATTACATTTTCCGAACAAGACACAGACCATAACCCAAATTTATATAGTGAAGCAGAAAACAACACAGATGAAATTGATACAAGTGAGGCAGCAGCAGAAAGCAGTTCTAGTAGCATAGCTACTGTAAGTGATATAATTACACCAAACTGGTTAAGTACTGTTGATAGCCCAACTTATAGGTGGACGTTATACATAGTTGATAACGAAACTTTTAACAATCCAAGCTCACTAGGAAATGATGACGCATTGCTTAATAGCAAGAAAGCATTTATTATTGCTAAGACAGGAGAGACAACGGAATTTTCTATAGACAACTTTGCATGTATATCAGTTGTTACACCTGGACAACGTCACGGTAATACAACTCCTGGAATAATACAATTTGATTTATTTGAGACATTGGGTTTTACGTTTTTAGACAAGGCGCTTAAAGCAGGTATAGTATTAAACAAGCCAGCAAGTTTACATTCTCAGAATTATATTTTAAAACTAGAATTTCTAGGAAGAGATGCAGCAACAGGCGGCTCAACAATATATCCAGGAACATTTTTATATCCAGTAAAATTAAATCAAATTAGAAGTACAACTGGTCCAGAAGGAACACGCTATAATATAGTTGCATGGTCGATAATCAAACATGCACAAACTGAAAGTGTCACTGATACACCGATAACAATAAAATCTGTAACTACAGTAAAAGATTTTGCTGAAGGTTTAGAAAAGGCATATAATACTGGAATCATAGATGGAATGAATCCAAAAGACTATAAAGAAGGTACTCCTCCTCCTAAGCAAATAAAAATTGTATTTGATAAATCATCAAGAATAGTATCACGTCCTAATACAATTACAGCAAAATTAGATAGTTTTGATTTAAAATATAATGCATGGGGTGAAGCAGATGGAAGTGGCGGTCCACGTTCGTTTTCAGATGTAAATTCATTTGATGTAACAATAGAAAGAGAAACAAATCTATCAATGAGCATTGCAGAGTTGATTGAAAAGAATTGTATACCTTGGCAAAATTATGTTATAAAGTCACAAGAAGAAGGCCTTACTCCGTATATTACAGTAGATCCAATATATGCATATCCTCCACGTGCACCAAGAAAGTACTATGCTAATTTAGAGCCAATACTAATTACATATCATATTAAAATAGGAATAAGTACTAGTACGCCAAATCTAAGTATAGCTGAACATAATAAACAATTTAAGGATGCATCCTTTCAAACATCAAAAATTAATTCATTACCTATTGAAAAATCATATACGTTTTTATATTCTGGATTAAATACAGAAGTAATAAATTATCAAATTGATTTAGAGGGATTGTATGTAGTAGTTGACACTCCTGCTTCTGGAGTATACAGAAACGGAAAAGATGCAGATGGTGAAGAACAATTTGTTAGCACAGAATTAACGTCTCCTTATTTAGAAGATATACCACAAGGTTCTATTTCATCTGGATTTAATAATTTAGTAGTAGGTGGAACTGCAAAAGCAGATTCGGCAGATAATGCACAAGTAAATGAAATTAGTAAAAATAATATTGCAGCGATATCCTCTAGGGCATCACAAATGGCAAAGCGTGAATTTGATGCTTATCAGTTTGATTTAGAAATTAAAGGTGATCCGTACTGGATGGGAAATATGCAAGCAACTATCAAAGGAAAACTACAAACACCAGATTATAGTACACGCGATGCATTGATAAGTTTTGTACAATACAATCCCAATGCAGATAAGTTGCTCACCGAGCAAACAAAAGGACCAGTTGATATTGTTTCATCTGGAATATATAAATTAACAAAAATTGAAAGTAGATTTCAAGGTGGACGTTTTACACAATCATTAAGTGGTTACAAGGATGTTACAACAAATACAGCATTGGTTTTAAATAAACTAATAGATTTATCAGAAAAAGGCGGAGGTTAAAAATGGCAGGACTAATAAAGCACGACGGTGTGCATGTTTCAAGTAGAGGCAAACAAAGCAGTGGAGTAGGTGTTAATAATCTCAGCGGAATATACATAGGCGAAGTTATAGATAATAAAGACAGTTTATATACTGGCAGAATAACTGTGCGTATATCTGAATTTGGTGCAAAGGATAATGATCGAATTTGCCTATTAGCAGTACCATACGGCGGCCACTCAAAAGTCAATGATAGTGGAGCAGATGAACAAAATGAAGCAGAAGCACCGCTTAGTTATGGAATGTGGCCACAGCCACCAGAACTAGGATCAAATGTTATTGTTGCATATACAACCAGTCACGAAAATGGTGTTGTAATGGGTTCATTGATCTCAAAAGATAGAAATGCTATGATGGGCGGAAGAGCAAGCGGACCAATATATGCAGACGGCGAAACTAGCCTAGGACCAATTGGTGCTGAGAAAAATCCAAGAGATAAAAATGATGCAGACACAAAACCACTAGATGAATACTTCCAGTCAGTATTAAATCAACAAGGCCTAAGTGTTGACTATGTTAGAGGACATAGTCAAAGTAGTGCAAGAAGAGAATCACCTAGTAAGGTATTTGGAATTACGACACGCCAAGGACATGTACTGTCAATGGACGACGGTGATGACAGTGGTGCTAGTAACAATATTAGATTGAGAACTAGAAGCGGCGCTCAGATTTTAATGGATGATAGTAATGGATTTGTTTTCGTTACAAATCAATCAGGCGATGCTTGGGTTGAAATGGATGCTTCTGGACATGTAGATGTTTATAGTAAAGCAGGCATAAGCATGCACACTGAAGGCGACTATAATGTACACGCTAAAGGTAGTATTAACATGGAAGCCGAAATTGGAGTTAACATAAAAAGTTCAGGCGGCGATGGAATAAAATTAGAAACAACAAGTGGTGGGATAGATATTTTTAGTGAACTATCTATGCACATAGAATCAAAAGCAAATTATCATTTATTAGTAAGGGGTAATCAAGTTATCAAAGGCGCCAAGATAGACATGAACGGACCACAGCCAGAATCTGCTACAAAAACTACAGTACAAAATCAAACACCAAATGATAACGTAAAAACTAGTGTAGCTAGTAGAGTTCCAGAACATCATCCTTGGAAGGGTGTTAGTGCAGTCGAAGAAACGTTCACTGCTGGTAAGGGTAATACTGTATAATGCAATCGTTTAATTTACAATCAACTGTTAATAATAAAAACCTAATAGACTATTCTCTATTTAAAGTTTTAGATAGTGTTGCAACAAGCACACAGATACCATTGTCGCAACTAGAAGCAAGTGACAAATTAATAAACTTAAAACTTAGAACTACTGAATGGCTTGGATATGAAAAAAATTCCATGATAGGATATAAATCAAAAACTGGCTTAGGTGGATCAGGAATAACAGAACAAGATGCTTATATTGTTTGGATAGAAGATTTTAAAGATAAAGAAAAAAGATTTAAAAAGTTATTTCCATTAACTTCATTAACACAATCACAATACGATTCTATGCTAGGTCTATACACAGATACCGGTTCGTTTAGATTTGTTGGTACTGAAAATAGAAAATTTGAACTACAACAATTTATTATTGACGGCAAATGGGATCATGTCGCTACTGCTTTAACAATTAGCGGCGCAAACAGATTATCGAGACAAGCAGAAGCAAAAATACTAATGCTTGGAGATTACGGAGCAACTAAAAGTAGAACACTTATTAAGCAACAAGGAATACAAACACTTGTTAAAGAATACAGTAACAAGCAACTATCTGATTTACAATCAAATCAAGCCGAATATGTTTATTATGCTGAAACAAAAAGATTTTTACCTAACATGACTGAAAGTAGAAAACAATTACTAGTTAAACAACTCAGTTAACTCACTGCATAAATATTTAAATACTAATATAATACAAGGAATTTTTATCTTGAATAAAAGCGTTTTACTACTTAATGCTGATGGGCAACCATTATCACAAATGCCACTTAGCACAGTTAGTTGGCAAGATGCAATCAAGGCCATGTGGTCACAAAAAGTACATGTAATTAAAAATTATGATGATGAGTTTCTCCGGTCACCGAGAGTAACTATTCCATACCCAAGCATTATTATGCTTAACACTTATCACAAACAACCCTCCAAAGCAAAATTCACTCGTAGAAATTTATATGTCAGAGACAAATACTGTTGCCAATACTGTGGCGATAGGTTTGCTTATGCTGACTTAACAATTGATCATGTTATTCCAAAGTCAAAAGGTGGAAGACTAACATGGGAAAACAGTGTTACTGCTTGTGGTCCGTGCAATGTAAAGAAAGGCGATAGCTTATATCCTTTACCTATGCAACGACCAACACACCCTTCGTGGTACCAAATAAACTATGCTTACCAGCATCATACACTCACAATACCAGACGCAGCCTGGCAAAAGTACATACATTGGCAAGAAGATAAGCTAATTATAGAGCCGTTATCTACCTAGTTAATCTTTTGCATAAATAGTTGTATGAGTAATAATATATTTGGATATACAACAATTAATCAACCTTATACTAGTAAAAGCCTTAGCGGCTTAGATCTAGCGAAGCAGGACTTATTGAATCATTTTAAAATCCGTAAAGGAGAAAAATGGTCAAATCCTGACTTTGGTTGCGACTTAGAATTATATGTGTTTGAACCACTAGACCAAGCAACACAAGATGCTATCGAAGAAGAAGTATATAATGTTGTGAGCTATGACCCTAGATTTGAAGTAAACAATTCAGATATAAGTGTAAACCACGACACACATTCAGTAACAGTTAATGTGAAACTGACTTACCTACCAACAACAACTGCAACAGAGTTGCAGATTAAATTCGATAAAGAATTTACAGAAAACGCAGAGTTTTAATTATGGCACAAAAATCAAGACAAAATAGACTATTTGCGGCAGAGGACTTTACAGTAATCTACGAATCATATATCAATGCAAACTTTCAAGCATTTGATTATGATACTATTAGAACTGCAATGGTTGACTATGTACGCAATAATTATCCAGAGAACTACAACGACTGGGTAGAATCAGCTGAATTTGTATCACTACTAGATGTAGTTGCACAGTTTGGACACAACTTAGCATATCGAGTAGATGTGAATGCGAGGAACAATTTTTTAAGTACCGCAGAAAAACAAGAGAGTGTTTACAAATTAGCAGAATTTTTAGGATATCAACCAAGACGCAATGTGCCAGCGTATGGTGAAATGAAAATAGTTAGCGTAAAAACAAACGAGCCAGTTATTGGTAGTGCGGGTATTAGTTTAGGTGGAACAGATTTAAAGTACGAAGTATCTAACAATGTAAATAATTTAGATGACTTTGTTACTGTAGTAAATGCAGTACTACAAAACAGTAACCAATTTGGTAGTCCAAAAAAATCAGTAGTAATTAATAATATAAAAACAGAATTCTACGATTTTAATAATACACCCAATCAGGTTAAATTTGATGCACAAGGATCAGTATCTGGTGCAAGTGTTACATTTAATATCATAAGCAGTGACTATGATAATTATACAAGATCATTTACAGAGAAATACCCTGACCCAGTTAATTCATTTGGATTATATTATAAAAATGATGGCAAGGGAATAAGCAGTGTCAATACTGGATTCTTTTTTGGATTAAAGCAAGGCTCGTTGCAGTATGAGGATATTGTGATTAGTGAGCCTATTGACAATGCTTCTTTTGATATTAATGCAACAAACGTAAATAATTCAGATGTATGGGTACAAAATATTAATAGCACAGGAAACGTTTTAAAGAACTGGACAAAGGTTGTTGACGTTAACAGTAATGTAATTTATAATAATCTAGCACAAGGCGAAAGAGATGTTTTCAGTGTAAAAACTAGAAAAGACAATGCAATATCTGTTGTGTTTCCTGATCGTACATTTGGTAACGTTCCAACAGACACATTAAGAGTTTGGTATAGAACAAGTGTTAACAGTACATACATTTTAAGACCAGATGACATTGCAACACAAAAAGTACAAATAAATTATACAGGAAGTGATGGCAACAACTACAATGCAGTATTCACTTTACAATTAAAGCAATCAATATCAACTGCAAGTTCAAATGAAACATTAGATCAAATTAGAGAAAATGCTCCAAGAAACTATGCTAGTCAAGATAGAATGATTACCGCACAAGATTATAATACAATGCTTGGTAATAGTAACGGCGGCATCTTAAAAATTAAAAGTGTAAACAGAACATTTAGTGGACATAGTAGATATTCTAAATTTACAGATCCAACTGGAACATACAGTAATTTATACTTGCAAGGAAATGACGCAACGTTATATTCTGAAAATAAATTAGTAGCAGTATCGGCTTCAATTTCAGATACGGCAAATGGGATATATCAAAAATATGTTAAAGATATATTAGACAATGACGAATTCATAAACTTATATTATGATGGATTTAGGTCAGCAACAGAAACTCTTAAGACTACTGATCAAACACTTGATTCAAATGGTAACGTTGCAGTATTTACATGGAACAACGAAAGTAATTCTGCAAGTGGTGTACTAAGTGGATATTTAACAGACCCAGTAACATCTAACACAACTAGAGTAGGTACAACTGCTACTACATATATGAAACATCTTAAGCCAGGCGCATTAGTTAAATTTGCCGGAGGCAGTGTAACGGCTGGTAGTTTTGTTGTGGGAACAGAATATGAAATTACAGTACCAGGCGACACAGACTTTACATTAATCGGATCACCAAACAGTTATGCAGGTACAGTATTCACTGCCGCAGGTGTCGGAATAGGAACAGGAAAAGTTAAGCCTACTAAAAATATTTGGGCAAAGGTTGTTGACGTAAACAATAATGGACTTGGTGTAGAAGGAACCGGTGTTAACGCAGGTAAGCCTACAGGGCTACAATCAAATGGAACTGGCGCTATAGTGTTAGATAGAAAAATACCTACTAACAGTACAGTTGATGTTATCTATCCTGCACTATCGAGAAAATTTTCTAACAGAGAAAAAGATTTATTTATTTCTTATTTTGAAAAGAAAAAGCCATTTAGCATAAAATATAACCAACAAAAAACAACATGGGAAATTGATACTACACCTCCTCCATTTTCTCAAAATGATACATACCCAGCTAACTTTAACGTAGCTGATATTGACAACAACTGGGTAGTCTATTTTAACTACACAGGTGTGTCTTATGATATCTATATTAGAACAAGAAGATTTATTTTTAATAGTGCATCTACTAAATTGGGAAATATCCAAAACGAAGTAGAAATAGGCTCGTTTACTAAAAAAGCAAAAAGAGATACTATTACTCTTAAGCAAGTAAACACAGACTTTAGTAACCCACAGTTTATTAGTGCTGGATCATTTTATGTATATGGATATGATTCTGCAAGTTCAAATGAATACAGACTATCTCTAATTGATAGTAATGCTGATTCAAGACCAGATAATCCAAATGTATTTTATGATATTGTTGGATTAAGTAACACGTCCGAAACATCAAGTGGAAACAGTGAGAATGGTAAAATAAACAACCAATTCGAATGGGAGCATATTGCTGCTGATAATCAAGTTGTTGATCCTAGTTTCACTAATGTTATTGATGTGTTTGCATTATCAAAATCATATGATACTGAATACAAGAATTATCTAAAAGGCGCAACAACTACAGTACCTACTCCGCCAACTAGTTATGAACTAGGAACACAATTCACAGGCGTAGTGGACAAAAAAGCAGTAAGTGACACCGTTGTATATAAACCAGTTAAGTACCGACCGTTGTTTGGTACACATGCTGATCCACAGCTTAAAGCTAGATTTAGAATTATTAAACTATACGGCTCAAATGTTACAGATACTGATTTAAAAACAAAAACAGTAGATGCAATTGATTCATTTTTTAATTCGAGTAATTGGGACTTTGGTGAAACTTTTTACTTCACTGAATTAGCTGCATATGTACATAAAGAACTAGCAGGACTATTGAGTAGTTTTGTTATTGTACCACAAGGTGCAGGAAGTGTATTTGGCGATATGTTTGAATTTACGCCAAACGCAGACGAACTTATTATTGCAGATGTAAATGTCAATGACGTTGATATTATTACAAATATTACAGATGCAAATATTAAAGCAGGAACATAATAATGGCTAAGAAAAAAGCAGGCAAACAACAAGTCAATAATATAAAAACTAGTAATTTTTTACCAAATGTTTTTCAAACAGACTTAAATAAAAATTGGTTAGACAGTACACTAGATCAAATGGTGTCAAAGGGACCATTAGATGATATAGATGTATTTGTTGGTAGTAGAAAAGGTGATGTAGCTGAAAGTGGTGATGTATACTTAGAACCAAAAGTTTATAAAGACCTGCAACGAACTACACAACTTTCTCCTGGAATTGTTGCATATAACAACTCAGGAAAAACAACAAACACTATTACATTTGATGACGTAGCTCATTCAATCAATCAAAACTTTAGTACATATAATTATAATTCTGCATACGCCTCACATAAGTATGGATTTAACCCACCAATTGATATTGATAAATTTGTTAACTATGTAAACTATCGTTGGGTAGAAGAGTTGCCTATATACGAAAGTATATATACAGGAAGTACAGTAAATCCATTAACAGAAATTAATACTAATAACATGTCAACTATAACAGATGATAATAATTCTTTTGTACTTGAAAATCAAATGCTTATTAAGTTCACTGGCAGTGGTTGGCATACTGACGTTTTAAACAAAACATATATTGTTACAGGTAGTGTATCAAAATATACATTACGTGAATATATCAGCAATGACGGTATAAGTCGAGTATATGAAAATAATGTTAAGCACAGTGTTTCTGCAAACGGTGTATGGTTTAATAAAATATTATACAATGCAGAATTAAACTCGGCATATGGAGCAAGTAGTACTCCAGAACAATTAGTAGATGATTATAATAATACACCTGTTAACAGTAGATTACCATTCTTTGATGGGTTTGATTTCCCACAGTTAGAATCTAACACTACTGTTCTTGATAAAGATATACTTGTAAAATTTACAGGCACCTGGACACATGGCAGTGGAACAAACAATAATGATATATTTTCATTAACAATTAATGCTACTACTGGCAACGTATCTATATTACCAGCAACTACTCAACAAATTACTTTAGCAGAAACAACACTATCACCGGATAATAATTTAATGTATAACGATGGTATAGTAATCTCACCAGACAAAGATTACATTGTTGTTAACAAAAATGACTCATATCAATCTGCATGGAGTAGAAATAATCATTGGGTAAACATAAGCACAATTAATAAACTACAAGAATTAATCACTGGATATGATTTTACTGAAATAAGAAATAAACAAAGAATAGCACTTAGACCAATTATTGAATTTAATGCATCAATTGAATTTTATACCCATGCTGGATATAAGCAAGATCAGTATGTTGGTGCAGTTACACACGGTATTAAACAAAATGATAGTGTACCAACCGGAGCAGGTGAAACATATGTATATGTTGATAATCATATTCCGTCAGGAACTGATCATAAAATTTATGTAGTTGGTGGCACAGACATAGTACTAGAAGAAAATGACACATTTACTATTAATAATGCCGTCGACACTACATATAAAAATGCAGACATGTATTTCACAGATAAAATTAAATTTGCTCAACAAAAGCACACAGTCAATCAAAATCCACTTTATAGCTTTTACAATCACTACGGAAACTACCTAGGATCAATAAATGGTAAAAAGTTTGATGGAGAAAAAATATTTGGCTACAAAATTGGAACAGGCGCAAACGACACTGAACTAGGATTTCCATTAAGTTATAAAGACACTCCAAAGGGAGCTGAGTATGAATTTGAAAACTTTATTATAACACAAAAATATTATAGTAATTATGCAAATTCTGAGTATTCAAGAGGAACATATTCAAAAGATCAAATTGGTTTTAATTTGTTTAAACAACATGGTGTATTAAAATCAATATATGCACCATCTGGTGATCCTGCTGGCGCACACGAACACAAACAATATAAAATTAATGCTGCTGACGATTCTTTTGTAATACCGTATGGATGGGATAACTGGAGACAGGATGATGAATTTGTTGTTCATCAAGAACTTGAGACATTTGTACTTACAAGAAAAAATATCAGTGGAAATAATAACTTAATAGATCAAACACACCAAGTATATACAGTAGGCGAAAGTCAAGAAATTAAATTTACTAACCTGACTGGAGACACTTTATACATAAAATCACATGGATCTGTTATTTCAGATAACTCAGCTTCGTGGGTAGACACTTATACATCTTCTGGAAGCATAACAACATTAACAACTAGTGCATCAAGTAACGACACATATTTTGATATATATCTAGACAACGAATTGGTACAATGTTTTATTGTGTCAAAACAATATGACCAACCATTTTACAAAATAACACAAAATGGGAATCCAATATCTCCTAGTAATATTACAGTTACAAATTCTTCGATTACATTAGATCAAAGTATTCTTGTAGAAAATGACTTAATTGATTTTGAATGGACTAACAATGATCTAAATAATAGTACACTTAATGTAAGCATGCCAGATGTACACAAACATAATGCAAACAATGATATATTGGAAACATTTACAATTAGTCAAACTTTAAATCATTGGAAAGACAAACTAAATGTTATGCCAGGATTTGATAATAACACATTTGGCGAAAATAATTATGCCAGCGTTCCACATACTCCATATTATGGCGGTACAATCTTTTTACACGAAGATCTAAGTATAATGCACGATATCAACTATGCTGATACTAAGCTATCTATTACTGGTTCGTTACTCGAACAGGGTACAGAGTTTGTTGCATTTAGACAACGAGTATCAGATGCGGCAAGGAAAATTTGGACCAAAACCGGCGCTATGACAATACAACAATTAACTGATAATGCTATTGGTTCAGTAACAAAAGTAAAACCAATTTATACCAACTCAAACATGCTTGTACTTCAATCAGCTGATAGACAAGAATTTATATTAAGAGACATAGATACTACACAAAACAAAACATTTAATACAAGGTTTGAATTTAACGGAGACGTTAATATACGTGACCATGTGTATGTTTACTTAACACAAGATAATGGAAATGAAACACAAGTACGAAAGCTTCTTATAAAAGACAAAGACTATACAATGATAGGAAACACTATTAAATTAATACTATCATATGAGCCATTGGATAGTAAACTTACTAACCCAATGTTAGAAGTGTACTGGACAGGCATGGACGACTGGTGTTTTGTTCCTGCTAGTTTAGTAAAGCTAGGACTAGGATTTGCTACAGAGCCACAAGTTAATAACAATATATTGTATACACATGATGGTACTGAAATAGATGTAACTGGAAAAGATTTAGAAAATGTTAATGCAGGTGCAAGTTTTGATCCTGCTAATGCAGTAATATTTGAGATGGAAAAACGTATATATAATGGTCTTGTTAAAGAAGATAATATGTATAAGAGTTCTTCTGTAATTAACGTAGGCTTAGAAAAGTACCATAGCCCGATTAAATATTTGCCAGCACCTCATCACAACACATGGTATGAATTAGCCGATTTAAATAACTATTTAGAAAAACATTATTACCAATGGACAACTAACAATAATATTAAAACATTAAATTCTAGTAACTACTATGATGCTAATGATAGCAGTACATGGAACTATAGTACTCTATCAGCAGGAGGCGATTTTACAGACAAGTTGCCAGGACATTGGAAAGGTGCATATACACATATATTTGGAACGTGTACACCACATATTACTCCGTGGCACATGCTAGGCTACGCATTTAAACCAACTTGGTGGGATAAGCACTACAGTTGGACAGATCCAACAAAACGTGATAAACTAATAGTTGCATTAAAAACTGGATTAACATC